>JABLTH010033033.1_pt1 | contig 61990 bp, 49 predicted proteins | sample 7875711 | NCBI WGS metagenome assembly JABLTH01 (sample SAMN14941262, study PRJNA633318) | bioreactor metagenome | isolation source: bioreactor | place: China | collected 2019-03-05 | reverse complement strand
TCGCTCGTCTGGCACGCGCCCTTGCTTCAGGCCGCAAAGGGCGCGGCCCGAAGCAAGGACGTGTGCTCTGTTTCCACCCACCATCGCTGGTCGGTTCCGGCTGTTGATCCTGGAGGGACGAGGCCGCTTGAACCTCCACTCCGCCCTTCCTGAAGCGCACGGCAAGTGGGGGTGAACAGAGTTCCTCGATTCACCAGGGCCCGCGCCCTTCGGGCCATGGCGAATCGAGGAACCAGACCCGAAGGGTCAAGGCCGGAATGGCCGGGACGAATCCTTGGCACGGGTCGACCCGCCCTCCGATCCGACGCGCGCCACAATCCCGCTTGCACGCTCCCCCCAACTGATATATCAATTGCATGCTGTCTCCTTTCCCGGAGTCCCCATGCGCTGGTCCGGCGTCTTCCCCGCCCTCACCACCCCCTTTCGAGAGGACGGATCTGTCGACCTCCCGGCCTTCCAGGCCCAGGCGTCGCGTCAGCTCGACGCGGGCGTGGACGGGCTGGTGGTCCTGGGTTCCCTGGGGGAGAACGCCACCCTCGACCGCGAGGAGAAGCTGGCCGTCGTGCGCGCCGCCGCCGAGGTCTGCGCGGGCCGCGCGCCCCTGGTCGCCACCGTGGCGGAGCAGAGCACCCGGGGCGCCTGCGCCTTCATGGAGGCCGCCGCGGAGGCCGGCGCGGACGGGTTCATGGCCCTCCACGGGACGCTCTATCCCTCCGACGCCCGGGAGACCGCCGTCCACTTCCGCACCCTCGCCAAGGCCACGGACCAGCCGATCATGCTCTACAACAACCCCCTGGCCTACAAAGTGGACCTCACGCCGGACCTGCTGGAGAGCCTCGCCGACGAGCCCGCCTTCGCCGCTCTCAAGGAAAGCAGCGGCGACGTGCGGCGCATCACGGACCTGCGCAACCGCCTCGGCGACCGCTACGCGGTCTTCACCGGCGTGGACGACCTGGCCCTGGAGAGCCTGCTCCTGGGCGCCGTGGGCTGGGTGGCAGGCCTGGTCTGCGCCTTCCCGGCGGAGACCGTGGCCCTCCACCGCTTGGCGAAGGCCGGCCGCCTGGAGGAGGCCGTGGCCCTCTACCGCTGGTTCATGCCCCTCCTGCACCTGGACGTGGGCCCCAAATTCGTCCAGAACATCAAGCTCGCCGAAGCGCTCGCGGGCCTGGGAAGCGAGGCCGTGCGCGCCCCGCGCCTCACCCTCGCCGGCGAGGAGCGCGAGCGGGTGGCCGCCATCGTCCGCCACGCCCTGGAGACGCGCCCAAGCCCACCCGTCCTGGCGGAGGTCCCATGAAGGCCCATTTCATCGGCGGCGCGTGGATGGAAGGTTCCGCCGCCTTTGAGACCCGCAACCCCAGCCGCACGGACGAGGTCGTGGACACCTACGCGCAGGGCGGCGCGACGGAGATCGCTTCGGCGGTGGAGGCCGCCCGCCTCGCCGCGCCCCGCTGGTCGGCCGCCACGCCCCAGCAGCGGGCCAACGTCCTCGACGCCGTGGGCAGCGAGATCCTCGCCCGCCAGGCCGAGCTGGGCCGCCTGCTGGCCCGGGAGGAGGGGAAGACCCTGCCCGAGGCCCTCGGGGAAGTGGCCCGGGCCGGGCAGATCTTCAGGTTCTTCGCCGGGGAAGCCCTGCGGGCGGCCGGCCTGCGGGTGGACTCGGTGCGGCCCGGCGTCGAGGTGACCACGCACCTGGAGCCCCTGGGCGTGGTGGGGCTCATCACCCCCTGGAACTTCCCCATCGCCATCCCCGCCTGGAAGACCGCCCCGGCCCTCGCCTTCGGCAACGCCGTCGTGCTCAAGCCCAGCGAGGTTGCGCCGGGCTGCGCCTGGGCGATGGCGGAGATCCTGAGCCGCGCGGGGCTTCCGGACGGGGTGTTCAATCTCGTGCTGGGCGGTGCCGAGGCCGGCAAGGCCCTGGCGGAGCATCCGGCGGTGGACGGCGTCAGCTTCACCGGCAGCGTCGCGGCTGGCCGCAGCGTGGCCGCGGCCTGCGCGGCGCGCCTGGCCCGCTGCCAGCTCGAGATGGGGGGCAAGAACCCCCTCGTGGTCCTGGACGACGCGGACCTCGACGTCGCGGTGAACGCCGCGGTGCAGGGGGCCTTCTTCTCCACGGGCCAGCGCTGCACGGCCTCGAGCCGCCTCGTGGTCACGGAAGGCATCCACGGCCGCTTCGTGGCGGCGATGGTGGACCGGATGAAGGCCCTGAAGGTGGGCGATGCCCTCGCCGACGGCATCGACCTCGGCCCGGCGGTGGACGCACGGCAGCTGCGGAAGGATCTCGACTACATCGCCCTGGGCACCTCCGAAGGCGGGCGCCTGGCCTTCGGCGGCGAGGTCCTCGAAGGCCCCGGCCACTTCGTGGCGCCCACCCTCTTCACGGAGACGGACAACGCGTGGCGCTTCAACCGGGAGGAGGCCTTCGGGCCCCTGGCCGGCGTGATCCGCGCGCGGGACTTCGACGAGGCCCTGGCCCTTGCCAACGACACGGACTTCGGCCTGGTGGCGGGCATATGCACCACCAGCCTGAGGCACGCGGCGGCCTTCCAGCGCCACGCCCAGGCCGGGATGGTGATGGTGAACCTGCCCACCGCCGGCGTGGACTACCACGTGCCCTTCGGGGGCCGCAAGGGCAGCAGCTGCGGGCCCCGGGAGCAGGGCGCCGCGGCGAGGGAGTTCTACACCGTGACCAAGACCTGCTATTCGATGCCCGGATGACCCGCCCCGCGAAGCCCTCCCCCACGGCCAGCCTGGCGGACCAGGCCTACGCGGCCCTGGAAGCCCAGCTGGTGACCCTGGCCCTGGAGCCCGGCGCCGTGGTGAGCGAGCAGGAGCTCTGCGCCCGCACGGGCTATGGCCGAACGCCGGTGCGGGAGGCCATCCAGCGGCTCTCGAGCCTGGGCCTGCTGCGGGTCCTGCCCCGGCGCGGCCTGGTGGTGGCGCCCATCGACGGCGTGGAGCACCTGGGCGTGCTTGAGACGCGGCGGGCCCTCGACCGCCTCGTGGCGGGCCTCGCCGCGCGGCGCGCCGCCCCGGAGCAGCGCTCCGCCCTGAAGGCCGGCGCCGAGGCCATGGCGAAGGCCGCGGCCAGAGGCGACCTGGAGGCCTACCTGGCCCAGGACGCCCGGTGCGACGCGGTGCTGGAGGCCGCCAGCCGCAACCCTTCCGCGGTGAAGGCGTCGCTCCCCCTGCACATCCACTGCCGGCGCTTCTGGTTCCGCCACCACCACGAGGGCGACCTCGCCGGCGCGGCCGAGCGGCACGTGGCCCTCATGAAGGCCGTGGCCCGGGGGGACGAGGCCGGCGCGGCGACGGCCTCCGACGCGCTGATGGACCACCTGGAGCGCTTCGCCCGCCGCGCCCTGGATCTGGATTGAAAGGACGCCCCATGGCCAAGCACACCTTCGCCTGCATCGACGCCCACACCTGCGGCAATCCGGTGCGCGTGGTCACCGGGGGCGTCCCCCTGCTGGCCAGCCGCACCATGGCCGAGCGGCGCCTGGAGTTCGAGCGGGACTGGGACTGGATCCGCCGCGGGCTGATGTTCGAGCCCCGGGGCCACGACATGATGAGCGGGACGATGCTCTTCCCGCCTGTGAGTCCCGAGAACGACGTCGGCGTGTTGTTCATCGAGACCTCGGGCTGCCTGCCCATGTGCGGCCACGGCACCATCGGCACCGTCACCGTGATGGTGGAGGAGGGTCTCGTCACGCCGAAGACGCCCGGACGCCTGCGGCTGGAAGTCCCGGCCGGCCTCGTGGAGGCCCGCTACACCCAAGGCGAGGACGGCCATGTGACGGCGGTGCGCATCACCAACGTGCCCTCCTTCCTCTTCGCCACGGACGTCGAGGTGGACTGTCCCGATTTGGGTCCCTTGAAGGTGGACATCGCCTACGGCGGGAACTTCTACGCCATCGTGGACCCCCAGGCGAACTTCCCCGGCCTGGAGCACGTCAGCGCCGGGGACCTGGTGCGCTGGAGCCCGATGCTGCGGGAGCGCCTGAACGCGGCCCACGCCTTCGTCCATCCCGAGAAGCCGGAGATCCGCGGTCTGCGCCACCTCCAGTGGACCGGCGCGCCGCGCCACCCCGAGGCCCACGCCCGCAACGCCGTGTTCTACGGGGACAAGGCCCTGGACCGCAGCCCCTGCGGCACGGGGACCTCCGCCCGCATGGCCCAGTGGGCGGCGAAGGGGAGGCTGAAGGTCGGCGACGCCTTCCACCACGAGAGCATCATCGGCAGCCTCTTCAAGGGCCGCGTGGAAGCCGCCACGAAGGTGGGACCCTTCGACGCCATCGTGCCGAGCATCGAGGGCTGGGCGGTGGTGACGGGCTACAACACGATCTTCCTCGACGACCGGGACCCCTACGTCCACGGCTTCTCGGTGCTGTGATGGGCACGACGGAATCGAGGGCCGTCGTCGTGGGCGCCGGGGCGCCGGGGCTCTGCTGCGCCCGGGAGCTGAGGAGGGCCGGATTCGAGGTGACGGTGGTGGACGGCGCCGCGCCGGGCTCGGGCTGCTCCTGGGGCAATGCGGGGCTGGTGACGCCGAGCCACGTCGTGCCCCTGGCCGAGGCCTCCCTGCTGTGGAAGGGGCTGAAGTGGATGCTGAACCCTTCCAGCCCCTTCTACATCCGGCCGCGCCTGGACTTCGGCCTGCTGGCCTGGCTGGGGCGCTTCGCCTGGGCGGCGCGGCGTTCGAATTGCGAGGCCCACACCCTCGTGCTGCGGGACCTGCTGATTGAAAGCCGGAGGCGCTTCGACGGGCTGGCGGGCCTGGGCTTCGGCTTCGAGGCCCGCGGCCTGCTCATGCTGCACCGTTCCCCCGCAGGACGGGCGGGCAACGTCCACGAGGCGGAACTCGGCGCACGGCTGGGGCTCGCCCCGAGGCTGGTCTCCGGCGCGGAACTGGAGGCCCTGGAGCCCGACGGCCTGATCCGCGCGGGCGAGGCGGTGCTCTGGCCCGACGACGCCCACCTGGACCCTGCGAAATTCACGGCCGCCCTGGCGCGGGAGGCCAGGGCCGAGGGCGTGGGCTTCACCACAGCCGCGGCGTCGGGCTTCGTGGCCGAAGGGTCGACGGTGAAGGCGGTGCGCACGTCCGAGGGCGACGTCCCGGGCGACGTCTTCGTGCTGGCGGCGGGCAGCGCCTCGCCGGGACTGGCGAGCACCCTTGGCCTCAAGCTCCCCATGCAGCCGGGCAAGGGCTACAGCTTCGACGTCGTGCCTTCCCGGATGCCGAGGCTGCCCAGCATCCTCGCCGAGGCGCGGGTGGCGGTGACGCCGATGGGGGACCGGCTGCGGCTCGCCGGAACCATGGAACTCTCGGGCACGGACCTCACGATCCAGCGCCGGCGCGTGGAGGCCATCCACCGCGCGCCGAAGGCCTACCTGGCCCTGGACCTGCCGCCGATCCCGGACGCGCCCTGGGCGGGCCTGCGGCCCTGCAGCCCCGACGGCCTGCCCTACCTCGGGCCCTTCGCGCGATTTCCGAACCTCCACGCCGCCACGGGCCACGCCATGCTGGGCATCGGGCTGGCCCCCATCACGGGCGTGCTGGTGGCGGAGGCGGCGGCGGGGACGGCCCCTTCCCTGCCCCTGGAGGCGTTCCGGCCGGAGCGTTTCGGCTGAGGGCGGACCCTCAGCGCCCGACCATGAGCTGGAAGGCGGCCTGCTGCAGGAGCAGGAAGCCGAGGAGGGTGGCGAAGACCAGGCGCGGGCGGCCCGGCCGGAGGTCGGCGAGGAGCAGGCCCAGGACCACCAGTTCCGCGATCCCGTAGCCCACGTGGAAGGCCGCGGGGAAGCTCCGGACGAAGGGGAACAGGGCCGGGGCGAGGCGGGCCGTGGCCGGGGGAATGATGAGGAGGCCGGTGGAGGCCATGAGGCGGGCATGGAGCGGAAGGTTCCGCCGGTGATGGAGGGCGAGGCCGTAGGCCGCGGCGAAATACACCAGGGTTGTCGCGTCGACGACGGCCAGGGGCCGGCCGAAGGCCTGGGTGAAGGGATCCTGCCCCCGGAGCATCGCCCGGATCATGAGCAGCCCCGAGACGAGGAAGAGGGGGACCAGGGCGAGGGAGGCCCAGCCCAGGAGGCGATGGACCTTCAGGCGTTTCCCCTTCGCCAGGACCGCCTGGGCGAGGAGCAGGAGCATCCACAGGAAGGCGGTGAGCCCATGGGCGTGGTGGGGGAGGTCCGTCTCCCGCAGCCGCGAGAAGTAGGAGGGCCAGAAGCCCGCGACGCCCAGGCCCAGGAGGAGCGCGAAGATCCAGGGGAAGGTGCGTTGCAGGGAGGCGGCGCTGACGGTCATGGACGTTCCTGGACGAGCCATACGGCGAGGACGGGCTGGACTTGAAGGAATCGCGCGCTCACAGCCGGTCCGCCACCCGCACGGCGCCGGCCCAGGTGCAGGGGAGGAAGACCAGCCAGGTAGCGATGCGGAACCACAGGGGCGGCGGGATCATCCAGTTGTTCAGGATCCCTGCGCCGGTGAGCAGGAGGCCGAGGATGAGGCCCGCCTGCAGGGGCTCATGCCGGGCGACCTGGGCCGCCACCCAGCCGCCGGCGAAGCTGCCCAGGGCCCAGCCGAAGATCACCACCAGCAGGGCCGCCTTCGGCGCCGAGGCCACCAGGGCCCGGATCGCCTCCCGGTCCTTGAGGCCTTCCGCGAGCCTGCCCAGCTCCGGAAAGAGGACGCGGCCATTGATGGACTCGACGACCATCATCACCAGGCTGGCGACGACGAAGCCGAGCAGGACGGCGCCGAGGGTGCGGAGGAAGCGCATGGGAACCTCGCGAAGGACGGTCAGGGGGTCTGAGGCCCTACCTTACCCGAGGAGCCCGGCCTTCCGATCCATCGCTTCACCGCGGCCACCAGTTCCGAGGCGTCCAGGGGGCCCCGGTTGTCCACCTCCGCCGCCCAGGGCAGCTCGACCTGCGCCGCCAGGGCATTGATGCGTCCGACCTGCTCGAGGGGGACGGGGAGGTGGCCCGCGGCGTCCCGGGCGGCGAACCGGGCCAGGCATTGTTCCGGCGTGGCGAGGACGCGGACGGGGTGGACCTCGGCCCGGGACGCGAGGTCCGCCAGCAGCCCCGGCACCTGGGCGGAGGCTCCGGTGGTCTCGAAGCCCACGGCGTCGTAGCGGTCCAGGGCCGCCCATACCGCGTCCCGCACCGCCTCAAAGCCGCGGCGCTCGAGGTCCGGGTGGCCGGCCCCCAGGGCTTCCCGGAGGGCGAGGAAGAGGGGTTCCACGACCACGAAATGCACGCCGAGCTCCGCGTCCAGGATCCTGCCGAGGGTGGACTTCCCCGCGCCCTTGGGGCCGACGAGGACGAGGACATGCTTCAAGGCTTGCGTACCTTACCGGACGCGTTCAAAACCGCCGCCGCCCGGATCAGGGCCTTGAAGGCCGCCTCGTCGATGACATCGCCCTCGCGGACATCGATGGCCCGCCGCGTGGCGCCCTCGAGGCTGGCGTTGAAGAGCTTCGCCGCATCCGGCAGCGAGGCCCCCTTCGGGAAGGTCAGCTTCACCACCTGCTTGTAGGTCTCCCCCGTGCACAGGATCCCGCCGTGGGACCAGACCGGCACGGACCACTTCCATTCCTCCACCACGTCCGGGACGGCCTCGTGGATCAGCGCCCGGAGCCTGGCCAAGGTCGCGCCGCGCCAATCCCGGAGTTCCTGGATGCGTTCGTCGATGAGGGTGGAGGCAGGAGGGGTTCCTCCCGCATTCGGCGTCTTCTTGGCACCCATGGACGGAGCCCCCCCTACCCCTCCGCCACCATCACCAGCAGCGTCACCCCGGTCTCCACGGTCCCGCCTTCGGCCACGGCCACCTTGCTCACCTTGCCCGCCCCGGTGGCCTTGAGCTCGTTCTGCATCTTCATGGCCTCCATGATGAGCAGGGTCTGGCCCTCGGCGACCACGTCGCCCTCCTTGACGAGGATCTTCACGATCTTGCCGGGCATGGGGGAGCTGAGCGTCCCGCCGCCGGCGCTGGCGCCGCCCGCGGCCGCGAGCAGGGCCTTCATGGGGTCCTGGAGGCCGAACTCGTAGGCGCCGTCGTGGAGGGTGGCGCGGTAGGAATGGACGTCAGGATCATTCGAGCGTCCCGCGTCGAGGCGCACGTCCACGCTGGAGCCCCCCAGGATCACCGAGTAGGTGCCCGGCTCCACCTCCACGATGTCCGCGGGCATGGCCTCGCCGTCCCAGGTGAGCGTCAGCACGCCGTCCTGGCGCGTGAGCTCCAGCTCGTGGGTTTCCTTGCCGATGAGGAGGGTGCGCTTCATGGATGGTGTCCCTTCACAGCCGGTTGAACTTCCCCCAATGCCGCCAGGCATCGGGCTGTCCGCTTCCATTCCCCGCGGGCTGGGCGGCGCGGCGCTCCTCGGTCTCCAGCTCGTGCAGCATGGCCGCGGCGACGGCGGACTTGAGGTTCGGGCCCAGCTCCTTCTTCTTCCAGAAGGGCTTGTCCAGCATGCCGGTGTGCAGGGCGCCCTCGCGGAAGGGTTCGTGTTCCATGAGCACCTTGTGGAACTCCACGTTGTGGCGGATGCCGCCGATGCGGTACTCGCCCAGCGCCATGCGCATCTTGTCGATGGCCTCCAGGCGCGTGGGGCCCCAGGTGCTGAGCTTCGAGATCATCGGGTCGTAGAACATCGGGACTTCGCTGCCCTCGTAGACGCCGCCGTCGTCGCGGACGTTCGGTCCCGCGGGCGTGCGCAGGAAGGTGATCCGCCCCGGGCTCGGCATGAAGTTCTTGTCCGGGTCCTCGGCGTAGATGCGGCATTCCATGGCCCAGCCGTTCAGCGGGATCTGCTCCTGGGTCATGGGCAGCTTCTCGCCCCGCGCCACCAGGATCTGCCACTTCACCAGGTCCAGCCCCGTGATCCACTCCGTCACCGGGTGCTCCACCTGCAGGCGGGTGTTCATCTCCAGGAAGTAGAAGTTGCGGTCCTGGTCCGCCAGGAACTCCACCGTGCCGGCGCCCACGTAGTTCACCGCCCGGGCCACCTTCAGCGCCGCCTCGCCCATGGCCCGGCGCATCTCCGGCGTCACGTGGGGGCTCGGGGCCTCCTCGATGACCTTCTGGTGGCGGCGCTGGACGGAGCACTCCCGCTCCCAGAGGTAGACGTGGTTCCCGTGGGTGTCGCCGAAAACCTGGATCTCGATGTGCCGCGGCTGGACGATGGCCTTCTCCACGTAGACCGAATCGTCCCCGAAGCTGCTCAGGGCCTCGCCCCGCGCCCGGGCCAGGCTGGCGGTGAACTCCTCGGGCTTCGTCACCAGGCGCATGCCCTTTCCGCCGCCCCCCATGGCCGCCTTCAGCATCACGGGGAAGCCCATCTTCTGGGCCTCCGCGAGGAGCTCGGCCTCCTCCATGGTCTTCTGGATGCCCGGGACCACGGGGCAGCCCGCGGCGATGGCCACCTCCCGGGCCGCCGTCTTCGAGCCCATGGCGGTGATGGCGTCGGGGCGGGGCCCGATGAAGGTGATCCCCGCCTCCGTGAAGAGCTTCGCGGCCTCGGCGTTCTCGCTCAGGAAGCCGTAGCCCGGGTGGATGGCGTCGGCGCCGCTGCGCTTCGCCACGTCCAGGATCTTCTCCACCACCAGGTAGCTCTCCCGGGCCGGCGCGGGCCCGATGGCGTAGGCCTCGTCCGCCATGCGCACGTGGAGGGCGCCCCGGTCGGCGTCGGAATAGACGGCCACGGTGGGGATGCCCATCTCGCGGCAGGTCCGGATGACCCGGCAGGCGATCTCGCCGCGGTTGGCGATTAACACTTTTGTTACGGGCATGTCCGGTCCTCTCGTCAATTCGCCTGGGCCATCGGTTCGGCCCTCACCAAGCTCCGATGCCGGTCCCCGATCGCCATGCTCCCGCTCCCGCTCCGCGGATCGCGGAGGGGACCTCGCATCTCCCGGCAGGTCCGGATGACCCGGCAGGCGATCTCCCCGCGGTTTGCGATCAGAACCTTGGTGACAGGCATGAATCCCTCGAAATCCGTCATCATTCAGAGTGATGCGACCCCCCAGCCTATCAAACGCCGCCCTGGCCTTCACGCTCGCCCTCGCCGCCGCAGCCTGCGGGCGCAAGGGCGACCCCGTGCCCCGGCCCCGCACCGCGCCCCAGGCCACCGAGGCCCGGTGGCGGGACCTGCGCACCCTGGAGGTCACCCTGCCCTCCCGGGACATCTCCGGCTCGGACCTCGTGGGGGTGGAGGCGGTGCGGGTCTACTACGTCCCCGTGGGGGCCGCCCGGCCCACCGCCCAGGAGGTGCTCGCCCGCAACGAAGTGGTGCTGGAGAAGCGCCGCCCCGACCTCCCCGCCCCGGGGAAGGCCTTGGTACTGGACCTCGCCAACTTCCAGCGCCCCGCGGGGTGGATCGTGGTGGTGGCGGTACGGGTGGGCAACGTGGTCGGCCAGCCCAGCGAAGTGCTGCCCTGGCTGGATCCGGCGCTGTAGGGACGCGGCTTCAGTGCCCGTGCCCCTCCCGGGCCCCCGCCTCGGCATGGGCCCCGTGCCCGGCCGGCCCGGCCGCGGCCCCGAAGAGGCCCTCCACGGTGTGGATGTAGACGACGTAGGCGGCCACCGCGCGCCTGCCCGCCGCCACGTCCCCCGGCGCCGCGGCTGATTCCGCCCTGGCCTTCATCGCGGCCTCGAAGCGCGCGTGCAGGGCCCCGTGGGCCCGGTCCGAGAGGACCTTCCAGACAGGCTTCAGGTCCCCGGTCTCCAGGGCCCGGTCCCCGGCCGGGATCGCGGGGCCCAGGTCGGTGCCCGCCGGCCGGAGCCCGGTGTAGGGGGCCCCTTCCCCCGCGCGGTGCACCCGCACCAGGGTTTCGAGGAACCACCGCTCCGCCAGCGCCTGGGCTTCCCCGCCCAGCCTGCGGACCCCCTGGGCCTTCGCGAAAGCCTCCCGAACCTCCGCTTCGCCTTCGGGCCTCACCCAGACCAGGGCGAGCCCGACGTCCCCCCGGGCGAGGGCGGCGCGGCCGGCCTTCGCCACCGGCCCGTCGAGGGTGTCGCAGTGGGCCCGCAGGGAGGCGGGCGCCAGCATCAGCGCGGACAGCGCGGGCTTCAGCAGGGTGGAACGGTTCATCGGATCTCCTCCGGGCCTAGATAAAGGATGAACTTATCCGAATCTTGTTCCCTCCACCCAGCCCGCATCCGGGTCATCCCTCGGCAGGGCGCCTTCGCCCCCGGGCCCCAGCGCCTGAAGGTGACCGGGCTCACCTTCTCCGCGTCCCGCAGGAATCCCCCTGAACGCCGCAGCGAAGGCGCGGCAGATCTTTCCACACCCGGGCCACGGGCGGCCCGGGTCCCCCGGAGGCGTTATGCCCATGAAGCCGTTCCGCTCCCTCTCCGCCCTGGTCCTCGGCCTCGCGCCCCTCGCCGCCGGGACCCCCGACTTCAACCCCCTGATGGCCGTGGCCCGGGAGACCTGGCCCGAGAAGCAGCACCTCGCCGTGGTGGGGAACTACGATGCCATCCGGCAGGACGTGCAGGCCCTCGCCGCCGTCGCCGCCCCGGGCTCCCGCATCACCGTGGTGGACGCGCGCACCGCCTCCTCCCTGCCGGCCGCCCTGCGGATCCTCGACCAGCGCAAGGCGGACTTCCTGGTGATGATGCCCCGCGACCCCATCTTCTTCGAGGGCGGCGTCCAGGGCGCGAAGCTCGTGCGCGGCCTCGCCCAGCGCGGGGTGCCCAGCGTCGGGACGGCCGCGGTGGCCCTGGACCAGGGCGCCGTCTTCGCCATCGGCGCGCGCACCGGCGGCCAGCTCCTGGTGACCGAGAAGCTCCAGGGCACCGTCAGCGTGATCCTGCCCTCCCGGGCCGCCGCGCCGGCCGCCCTGGCCTCCTACACCACCCCGAACGGCGTCCGCGTGGAGGTGGCGGCGCTCCCCTGAACGCCGCGTTCCCGCGGAAAAGCCCCGCTCCGGCGGGGCTTTTCCGCGGGTGCCCGGCCCCGGGGCCTGGCCTGGGATCCCCGCCCAGGATCCGCGCTCGGGCTCAGTGCCACTCGGTGAAGCTCTCCCGGTAGGTGCGGCTGAGGGTGAGACGCGTGCCGTCCCGCATGATCACCAGCAGGTCGCCCCCGGACCAGGGCTGCAGCTCCTTGATGAAGTCCAGGTTCACGATGGCGCTGCGGTGGATGCGCTTGAAGCGCGCCGGGTCCAGCCGCTCGAGGATCCCCGTCATGGTCTGGCGGAGGAGGTGGGACGTGCCCTCCACGTGGAGGCGCACGTAGTTGTCCTCCGCTTCGATCCACTGGATGGACGCGGTCTTGAGGAGCACCCAGCCCTCGCCGCTCTTCACCAGGATGCGGTCCGGGTGCGGCTGCTCCGCCCGGCGGCTGGTCACGAGGGACTGCAGGGTGCCGCCCTGGCGCGTGGTCTGCTGGGCGCGGGCCCAGGCCAGGGCCCGCTGGAAGCGGTCTCGGTCGAAGGGCTTGAGCAGGTAGTCCACGGCGTGGACCTCGAAGGCCTTCACCGCGTGCTGGTCGAAGGCGGTGACGAAGAGGGTCGCGGGCATGCGGTCCACCCCCACGGCCTCCACCACGCCGAAGCCGTCCAGCTCGGGCATCTGCACGTCCAGGAAGACCAGGTCCGGGGCCGCGGACTCGATGAGCTTCACCGCCTCCAGGCCGTTCCCGGCCTCGCCCACCACAGCCACGTCCGCCTCGCCCTTCAGCATCTGGCGGATGCGCTGGCGGGCCAGGGGCTCGTCGTCCACGATGAGGGCCTTCAGGGTCATGTCGTCGCCTCCTGGGCGGGGTCCGCCTCCGGCGCGGAGCCCCCGGCCCACGGGATGCGGATGCGGGCCAGGGTGCCCTTCCCGCTCTCCGACACCAGGCTGAAGCTCTGGCGGTCCTTATAGAGGAGCTGCAGGCGCTCGGCGGTGGTGCCCGTCCCGATGCCCCGGCGCCCCTGCTCGAAGCCCCGGCCGTCGTCCTCCACCTCCAGCACGAGGGCGTCGCCCTCCCGGCGGGCCCGGACCTGGATGCGGGAGGGCCGCGCGAGGTCGGCGACGCCGTGCCGGATGGCGTTCTCCACCAGGGGCTGCAGCAGGAAGGGCGGGACCCGCGCCTCCAGGCACTCCGACGGCACGTCCACGTCCACCGTGAGCCGGTCCTGGAATCGGATGCGCTCGATGGCCAGGTAGCCCTGGCTGAAGGCCAGCTCCTGGCGCAGCGTCACCACCTGGTCCGCGCCGGATTCCAGGGTCAGGCGGAGCAGGTCCGCCAGGCGGGAGAGCATCCGGTCCGCGGACTCCGGGTCGCTGTGGATGAGGGCGGAGATGGAGTTCAGGGTGTTGAAGAGGAAGTGCGGCTGGAGCTGCATCCGCAGGGCCTGGTTCTGGGCCTGGGCCAGGCGCGCCCCCAGCTGGGCCGCCTCCAGCTGCTGGGCCTTCAGGCGCTGGTGGATGCGCCAGCCGTGGAAGGCGCCGAGCACCGCCCACATGAGCACCAGGTTCACGTGGAAGTACAGGGTGAAGAAGCGGCGGAAGGCCTTGAAGGGCATCTCGAAGACCTTGGCGCGGTAGGAGGGCTCGGCGAAGGCCACCGCGATGCCCCAGACCACCACCAGCCCGGCCACCGCGATGGCGATGCTGCCGAGGAGGTGGACGAGGAGGGTCCGCCACTCGCTCCAGGCCAGGCGCTCGATGGGCCAGCGGTTGGCCATGGCGAGGACGCCCAGCCCCGCCACGCCCCAGGCCAGGTTCTGGAGGATGTTCAGGACCACCAGGCGGCCGTAGTGCTCCTTGGGGTACATGGCCATGTCCATGGTGGCCATGTAGAGGCCGAGGAGGACCCAGGCCCCCCAGTACCCCGCCCATGTGCGCAGCCTCGTCGACATGGGGGAAGGCTAGCACCCGCCCCCGCCCCGCAGCCGCGGGGCGGGGGCGAAGCGGACCTGGCGGGGGCGAACAGGGACCCGCGGCCGGAGCCCCGCCTCAGCCCCGCGCCGCGAGCCTCCCGGCCCACCAGGCCACGGCGGCGGCGGCCAGCTCGTCCTTGGGCAGCGGCCCGAGGGCGGGCTGGGCGCCCTCCGCGGTCACGGGGACGAGGGTGTTCGCCTGCTCCCCGAAGCCCTGGCCGCCGCCCACGTCGTTGGCGAAGATCGCGTCCAGGCGCTTGCGGCTCAGCTTCTCCGAGGCGTTGGCCAGGTGGGCCTCGCTTTCGGCGGCGAAGCCCAGGAGCCACTGCCCTGGGCGCTTGGAGGCCGAGAGCGTGGCGAGGATGTCCGGGGTGCGCACCAGGGTGAGGAGCTCCGGCCCCTCGGCCTTCTTCACCTTCTCCGGCGCCCGCCGCTCGGGCCTCTGGTCCGCCACCGCCGCCGCCGCCACGAGGCCGTCCATGGCGGGCCAGAGGGCCTCGCAGGCCGCGAGCATCTCGTCGGCGCTGCGCACCTTCGTGACCTGAAGGCCCCAGAGGGGGAAGGCGGGCCCGTCGCCCCCGAGCACGAGGTGGACCTCGGCGCCGGCGTCCCGCAGGGCCCGGGCCATCTCCACCCCCATGGCGCCGGTGCTGCGGTTGGTGATCAGTCGCACCGGGTCCAGGTCCTCCCGGGTGGGGCCGCCGGTCACCAGCACCTTCCGGCCCGCGAGGGCCGGATGCCGGGGCGCGCCCAGGGCGTGGATGGCGTCCACGAGGGTGTCCACCTCCGCCAGCTTGCCGCCCCCTTCCTCGCCGCAGGCGAGCAGGCCCTCCACCGGCTCCACGAAGGCGTGGCCGAAGCCCTTCAACCGTTCGACGTTGGCCTGCACCGCCGGGTGGGCCCACATGGCGGTGTTCATGGCGGGGGCCCACAGCACCGGCGCCTTCGTGGCCAGCAGCACGGTGCTGAGGAGGTCCGGCGCGAGGCCGTTCGCCGTCCTGCCGAGGATGTCCGCGGTGGCGGGAACCACCGCGACCAGGTCCGCCCAGCGGGCCAGGTCGATGTGCTCCACCACGGGATTGGCGCGCCACTCGTTCAGGTCCGGGTTCGCCCCGAAGACCGGCTGGCCCGTCAGCGAGGCCAGGGTGAGGGGCGTGATGAAGCGCGCCCCGGCCTCGGTGAGCACGCAGCGCACCGCGTGGCCCTGCCGCGCGAGGAGGCGCGCCACCTCCGCGGCCTTGTAGGCCGCGATGCCGCCGGTGATGCCGAGGAGGATCTTCATCGGGTCCTTCCCTTCCGTGGGTTCATCTTGACCTCAATCCGCCGCCGCGGCACGCCATGCCTAGATCGAGCCCCCCAGGCCCAGCAGCTTGCGCACCACGCCGATCTGCCCGAGGTGGTAGTTCTCGTGCCCGAAGAGGAAGGCCACCACCTGCTCCAAAGGCTGCTCCACCCTGATCCCTGGATTCATCGTCGGCCGGTCCCAGTCCTCCACGGCCTGGATCGCGGCCTTGAGCGGCGCGTCCGTGGCCTTGAAGGCCTCGACGATCCGGCTGAAGGGCAGCGTCCCCGAGGCGCCGTCGCCGTGGCGTCCGTAGGCGTCCCAGATGGGATCCTCGGGGAGCGGCGCGCCCAGGAGCTTGAGGATCCCCCGGCGGGTCTTCACCAGGTGGCCCAGGATCCAGGCGGCGCTGGCCACGGCCTCCGCCGGCCGCTTCGCAGCCAGCTCGTCCGTGAGGCCCCGGGCGTTGAGGTCCAGCATGACGAGGCTGCCCTTGAAGCAGCTCCGCCAGAGGTGTCCACGTTCCATGCTCGGCTCCCGCGAAACACCCATCATGGCCGCCCAGGCCCGGCCTGTGATCTCCTCGCGCCCCCGGCCAGGGCACCCTGGAGCATGGCCTTGCGTCCCGACCTGCCGTCCCGCCTCGCCGCCTTCCTGGCCGAGCACCACGTGCTGGTGCTGGCCACGTCGGGCGCCGGCCAGCCCTGGACGGCCTCCTGCTACTACGCCTTCGACGCCGCCGCCGGGCGCTTCGTGATCGCCTCGGATCCCGCCACGCGCCACCTGCGGGAGGCCCTCGCCAACCCCCGCGTCGCCTGGGCCATCCACCTGGAGACCCGCATCGTCGGCAAGGTCCGCGGCCTCCAGGCCACGGGGCGCCTGGCCGCGCTGGAGGGCCCGGACCTCGAGGCCGCGAAGGCCGCCTACCTCCGCGCCTTCCCCGTCGCCCGCATGATGCCGCGGCTGGACCTGTGGGCCCTGGAACCCGACCACCTCAAGCTCACGGACAACCGCCTGGGCTTCGGCACCAAGCTCCTGTGGACGAGGGAGGGGGCCTGAAACCCGGGAATCCCGTGGATCCGCGGGCCTTCCTGTGCTAGCCTCGAGGGTTCCGAGGCCCTCATGACCCGCACCATCGTCCACATCCCCGAAGAGATCGGCAACAAGTACCGCTTCGTCGTGGTGAGCGGCAAGCGCTGCGACCAGCTCCAGCGCGGCGCCTACCCGAAGGTCGAGGTCACGGTGCCCGTGAGCCGCCACGGCCAGCCCCAGGAGGCCCCCAAGCTCGCGAGCTTCTGGTCCCAGGTCTCCGTGCGCGAGGTGGAGGAGGGGCGCATCGCCTTCGAGGAGCCCGAGGTGATCACCCTGGACTACACCATCGAGGCCCCCATCTCCATCGAGTAGGCCCTCCGCGTCCCTGCGAGAAGCCCCGCCCCCGCGGGGCTTCTTCATGTCACCACCCGATTTCAACAAACGATGAAATTTGCCATTGCGCGGACCCGGGGGCCGTCCTAAGCTTCAACAGTCGTTGAATCCCATGGCCCGACCGACCCCTCCCCCTGAACCCGCCGCGCCCAAGGCCCGGGGCCCCAAGGCCGCCCGGGTGGACACGGACCGCATCCTCGAGGCCGCCCGGGAGGTCTTCTCCTCCGAGGGCCTCCAGGGCAGCTCCATCCGCGCCATCGCCCGGGCCGCGGGCTGCGATCCGGCCCTGATCTACTACCACTTCGACAGCAAGGAGGCCATGTTCCGGGCCCTCCTGGAGCGCAAGCTGGCCCCCCTCGCCGCGGACCTCGCGGCCCTCGCGGATCCCTCGGACCTCCGCCCGACACCCCTCCGCCTGTGGGACGTCATGGCCACCTACAAGGCCCACTTCAGCTGCGACGCGGGCTTCCGCGCCATGCTCCGGGGGGAGATCCTCCGGGGCGCCGAGGGCACCCGGGAGATGATGGCGGGCCACATCCGCCGCACCGCGGGCCACATCTGGGACATCCTGCGCCAGGGCCAGGCCCGGGGCGAGCTGCGGCCGGACCTCCATCCGCCCCTGGCCACCTTCTTCTTCGTGCGCACCCACATGGAGATCCTGGACCTGGTCCCGGTGATGGGCGCGCGGCTGGACCTGGTGGACGCCGGGCAGGCCGTGCCCACCGCGGAGCGGGCCTGGTTCCACCTCTACTGGCGCGGGGTCGCGGCGGATCCCGCGGCGACCCTGCCCCCGGGGCCCTGGGACTGAGCCGTCCCGCCCTTCGCCGTCCGCTGGAGTCACCATGTCCCGACGCCTCGCGCCCATCCTCCTGCTGGCCCTCGCGGCCTGCCACCGTCCCCAGGAGCCGGTGCTCAACGGCCGCGTGGAGGCCTACCTCACGGACCTCGGCCCCCGCGCCGCGGGCCGCCTCGTGGAGCTGAAGGTGGTGGAGGGCCAGCGGGTGAAGGCCGGGGAGCTCCTGGCCCGGGTGGGCGCCGAGGAGCTGGACGCCGCGGTGGACCGCGACCTCGCCGCCCTCCAGGCCGCCGAAGCAAAGGCCCTGGAGGCGGCCAACGGCACGCGGCAGGAGGACATCGCCCAGGGGGAGGCCAGGGTGAAGGACGCCGACGCGGCCCTGCGCCTGGCGGAGGAGAACCTGCGGCGCGCCGCCCGGCTCTCGAAGGACGGCGTCCTGAGCCAGGCGGACATGGACCGCGCCCAGACCGAGCGGGACCGGGCCCAGGCGGCCCTGCACCTCGCCTCCAAGGCCCTGGCGGAGCTGAAGGCGGGCCTGCGCCAGGAGCAGCGCCTCGGGGTGAGCGCCGACGCGCGGCGCGCCAAGGCCGTGCTGGAGCTGAGCCGGGCCCAGGCCCGGTTCACCGAGATCCGCGCCCCCTTCGACGGCATCGTGGTGCACCGCCTGCGGGAACCCGGCTCCGTGGTGGGCGCCGGCCAGGGCGTCCTCACCCTGGCCCGGCTGGACACGCTGTGGGTGCGGGTCTACCTCCCCCAGACGCTCCAGGCCAAGGCCCGCATCGGCCTGCCGGTGGAGGTGGCCACCGCGGACAAGCGAACCTTCCCGGCCACCCTGGACGAGGTGAGCAGCGAGCCGGAGTTCACGCCGAAGATGGTGGAGACCCGGGAGGAGCGGGTGAACCTCGTCTACCCGGCCCGGGTGCACCTCAAGGAAGGCTTCGACAAGGGGCTGGTGCCGGGGCTCTCGGTGGACGTGAGGCTCAAGGTCGCCCCATGAGCCTCGATCCCACCCTCCTCCTGAGGGCCGAGGGCCTCGCCTGCGCCTTCCGCGGAGGGAAGCAGGCGGTGAAGGGCCTCGACCTGGCCCTGCGCCAGGGGGACCTCGTGGGCCTCATCGGGCCCGACGGCGCGGGCAAGACCACCACCTTCCGGATGCTGATGGGCCTACAGACCCCCACCGGCGGCGCCCTTGAGATCCTCGTGCCCCCGGAGCAGGTGGCCTACGTGCCCCAGGTCTTCGCCCTGGCCCCGGACCTGACCGTGGAGGAGAACATGCGCCTCCAGGCCGGGCTCTACCGCATGGCGGACCCGGGACCCCGCATCGCCGCCCTCCTGGCCTCCGTGGACCTGGACCGCTTCCGGGACCGCATGGCGGGCGCCCTCTCCGGCGGGATGAAGCAGAAGCTCAGCCTCTGCGTGGCCCTGCTCCCCTCGCCGCGCCTCCTCCTGCTCGACGAGCCCACCACCGGCGTGGATCCCGTGTCGCGGCGGGAATTCTGGACCCTGCTCCACGACGTGCACGACGAGGGGGTGGCCATCCTCTTCTCGAGCCCCTACATGGACGAGGCGGAGTACGCCCACCGCATGCTGCTCATGCACGAGGGACGGCTCCTGGACGAGGGCAACCTGGACACTTTCCGCGAGAAGCTGCCGGGCCTGACCGTGAAGGTGGTGACCCCCGCCCGCCGGGCCGTCCAGACGGAGCTCTGGGCCCTCAAGCCCCTCGACCTCTTCGGGGAGGGCGAGGTCATCCGCGCCCGCTTCCCGGCCCAGGCGCCCGGACCGCTCCTGGCGCGCATCCGCGCCCTTCCCGGCGTGGAGCAGGCGGAGGCCTCGGAGGCCACCCTGGAGGACTTCTTCCTCCACGCCCTGCTGGAGGCGGAGACGGGCGGAGGGGCCCCCGCGGCGGAGGCGTCCCATGGCTGAGCCCATCCTCCAGGTGGAGAAGCTCACCAAGCGCTTCGGCGCCTTCACGGCGGTGCAGGACCTCACCTTCGAGGTGGAGCCCGAGGAGGTCTTCGGCTTCCTGGGGCCCAACGGCGCCGGCAAGAGCACCACCATCAAGATGCTCTGCGGTGTGCTCGCCCCCACCGCCGGCAGCGCCCGGGCCCTGGGCCGGGACCTCTTCACGGAGGCCGACGCGGTGCGGGCCCGCATCGGCTACATGAGCCAGAAGTTCAGCCTCCTGGACGACCTGACGGTGCTGGAGAACCTGGCCTACTTCGGGCAGCTCTACGGCCTGGCGAACTCCCACCTGAAGGACGCCATCGGGGCGCGCATGAAGGAGCTGCAGCTGAAGCCCCTGGGGGACCTGCTGGTGAAGGGCCTCTCCACGGGCGAGAAGCAGCGGGTGGCCCTGGCCTCGGCGACCCTGCACCGCCCCCGGATGCTCTTCCTGGATGAGCCCACCAGCGGCGTGGACCCCCTTCGGCGGCGCCTCTTCTGGGAGGCCATGGACGACCTGGTGAAGGACGGCATGACCATCCTCGTGACCACCCACAACCTGGGGGAGGCCGACCAGTGCGACCGCCTCGCCTTCATCCTCGCGGGCAGGCTCATGGCCTACGGCCGGCCCCGGGCCCTCAAGGAGGGCCTGGGCCGCCAGGTCGTCGAACTGCGCACGGAGGCCTTCCGGGAGCTGCGGCAGGAGGCCCTGAAGCATCCCGAGGTGGTGTCCGCCGAGCTGATGGGCCGCGGCGTGCGCCTCAGCCTGGCCTCCGACGCCCGGTCGGAAGCGGTGCTCGCGCACCTGCGGTCCCTGGGCCTCGCCTTCGAACCCATGGCTCCGGAGCTTCCGAGCCTGGAGGACCTCTTCATCAGCCTGGTGCAGGCATCGCGGAAGGAGGGCTGACATGTGGAACCGCATCCGCGCCCTGGTCTGGAAGGAGCTGCTCCAGCTCCGCCGCGACCGGCTCACCCTGGTGATGATCCTCTTCATCCCGCTCTTCCAGATCACCATCTACGGCTTCCTGAACAACGACGTGAAGCACCTCCACACGGTGGTCTACGACGAGAGCCGCAGCCAGGAGAGCCGGGACTTCGTGCAGGCCATGGCGGCCACCCAGTACTTCGACATCCAGGGCGAGGTGGGCAGCGAGGCGGACATCCGCCGCCTCATCGACGCGGGCAAGGCCGAGGTGGCCGTCTGGTTCCCGCCGGACTACGCGCGGAAAATCCGGGGCGGCCAGACCGGCGAGGCCCTGGTGATCGTGGACGCCAGCAACGCCACGGTGGCGGGCACGGCCATGAGCGTGGCCTTCGGGGTGGGCCAGGTGCGCAGCACGCAGATCATGTTCGACCGCATGGGCTTCGGCCAGGCCAGCAAGCCCCAGACCGCCATCGACCTGCGCATCCGCCCCTGGTACAACCCCAACCTCCGCACGCCCAACTTCATCATCCCGGGGCTGGTGGCCATCATCGTGTCCATGACCTGCGTGATGTTCGCCTCGGCCAGCATCGTGAAGGAGAAGGAGCGGGGCACGCTGGACCAGGTGATGGTCACGCCCGTGCGGCCCTTCGAGCTCTTCCTGGGCAAGGTGATCCCCATCGTGGGCATGGCCTACACCCAGATGACGGTGCTGCTGGTGCTGGCCCGGGTGGTCTTCGACGTGCCCATCGCCGGCAGCGTGCTGCTCCTCTACGCCGCGGCTTTCCTGTTCATCCTGGCGATGCTGGGCGTCGGCGTGCGCATCAGCACCGTGGCCCAGAGCCAGGCCCAGGCCAGCCAGATGAGCTTCATGATGTTCCTGCCCATGGTCTTCCTGTCGGACTACATCTTCCCCATCCACGGCATGCCCGTGCCCTTCCAGGTCATCAGCGAGCTCATCCCCGTCACCCACTTCATCCGCATCATGCGCGCCATCGTCATGCGCGGCGTGGGAATCGAGGTGATCTGGATCCACGCCCTGAAGCTGGTGGCCTTCATCGTGGTGATCTGGGCGGTGGCCATCAAGGGGATGCGGCGGGCGAGCGCGTAGGGGGCGTCCTCCATCACGCCGGAGTCCGAAGGGCTCCTGGCTGTGACAGGCGGACGGGAAGTTGACCTTGAAGGAGCGCCCTTTCCGAGTGCGATCCGCGCGCTGTTCGCGGATCGCGCTCGGAAAGGGTGCCAGGCGAGCGCAGCGAGCCAAGGGGGATGGATCCGCGGACGATCGGTCGGGTGGGACGTGGCAGACCCGCAGCCGTTCCTTCCCCGTCCCATCGCCCATCCAATGGATGCGTTCCGCCACCTGGCGCGCTTCGCTTGCCGGTGCTCGAGTCCAGCGCGGCATGCTGCCGCCGCGCTGGACTCGAGCACTCCTGTGAAGGTCAAACCCCTTGGCAGGGGCAAGGGTGTGCGTCCAAGCCTATTCCCGTCGGCACGCCGCATCCGCCGCCCATCGGAGCCGCTAGACTGAACGTTGAGGATCTCCATGCCCGGTCTCGCCCGCCCGCTCCAGTCCTACCTCCGCGACGAACGCCTCCTCCCCATCGCGGAGAAGGTGACCCGCGGCGAGCGCCTCACCTTCGACGACGGCCTCCTCCTCTACGAGACCCCGGACCTCACGGGCCTCGGCGCGATGGCCCACCACGTGCGGCTGAAGAAGCACGGCCTGAAGACCTATTTCGTCCAGAACCGGCGCCTCTCCTACACCAACATCTGCTACACCCACTGCCAGTTCTGCGCCTTCCAGGCCAAGCCCGGCGACCCGCGGGCCTACGTGCTGAGCGCCGAGGACATCCTGGCGGAGCTGGGGAAGCCCGAGAACGCCGGCGTGCGGGAGCTGCACATGGTGGCCGGCCACTACCCGAAGCTGAAGATCGACTACTTCGAGGACCTCTTCCGCCGCATCAAGGACCGCTTCCCGGACCTGCACCTGAAGGTCTTCACCATGGTGGAGCTGGGCTACTACGCCCGGGTCAGCGGCCTCAGCGTGGAGGAGTTCCTGGACCGCTGCGTGGCCGCGGGCCTGGAGAGCTGCCCCGGGGGCGGCGCGGAGATCTTCGACGCCGAGATCCGCGAGCAGATCTGCGTGGGCAAGAAGGACGCCCAGGTCTGGCTGGACAACGCCGAGCTCTGCCACGCGAAGGGGATCCCCACCAACTGCACCATGCTCTACGGCCACATCGAGGCGCCGAAGCACAAGGTGGACCACCTGCTGCGCCTGCGGGACCTCCAGGACCGCAGCCTCGCCAAGGGCAAGGCCAGCTTCCTCGCCTACATCCCCCTGGCCTACCAGAACGAGCACAACGAGCTGAGCCGGACCCACGTCATCCACGAGACCACCGGCACCGCGGACCTGCGGGAGGTCGCCGTGGCCCGCCTGCTCCTGGACAACATCCCGCACATCAAGGCCTACTGGGTCATGATCGGCGAGGGCCTCGCCCAGGTCGGCCTGAACTACGGCGCCAACGACCTTGACGGCACCATCATCGAGGAGGAGATCGCCCACGACGCCGGGGCGATGACGCCCCAGATGCTCAGCAAGGCCCAGCTCGTGCGCCTCATCCGCGAGGCCGGCTTCGAGGCGCTGGAGCGGGACAACCTGTACAACACCTTCGCCGTGGAGGCGGCGGGCGCCTGAGCATGGAGACCAAGGCCGACCTCCGGAAACGGATCTGGAAGCTTCGCGATGGGCTCCCGGAGGCCGACCGCACGCGAGCCTCCGCCTCGATCTGCGCCAAGGTCGAGGCCTTCTGCCTCAGCCGCCGGATCCGCCGCCTGGGCGTCTTTTGGCCCATCGGCTCCGAGGTGGACCTGCGGCCCCTCATCCAGGGGCACCCGGACTGGATGTTCTGGTTCCCCCGGGTCGCCAGCACCTCGCCGCCGCGGCTGGCCTGGGGCACCGAGCCCCTCCAGCCCGGGCTCTGGGGGCTCATGGAACCTACGATCACCCAGCACTTCACGCCGCCGGTGGACCTCCTACTGGTGCCCGGCCTGGCCTTCGACGACCGGGGCTACCGGGTGGGCTACGGCAAGGGCTACTACGACACGGTGCTGGAGCGCCTGGGGGAGGACGTGATCTGCATGGGGGCCTGCTTCCAGGCCCAGGTGGTGGACCACGTCCCCGAGGAGATGCACGACCAGCCCGTGGACTGGCTCGCGACGGAGACCCGGATCCGCGACCTGCGCTGACATGGACGAGGGGGGACCGCCCGGTCGCCCCGCGCCCTCTGCGTCCCCCCGCGTGCTCCCCCACACGGTGTCCAGGCCAAGCTTGGCCACCGTATCTGGGCCTCGTGCGAGACTAATCCCTGTCACCAGGAACCCCCATGCGCCAGCTTCCCGCCTCCACCGACGTGCTCATCATCGGCGCCGGCCCCGCCGGCACCGTGGCCGGCGCCACCCTCGCCCGGGCGGGCTTCTCCGTGCTCGCCGTGGAGAAGCAGTGGTTCCCCCGCCACGTCATCGGCGAGAGCCTCCTGCCCCGCTGCAACGAGTTGCTGGCCCAGGCTGGCCTGCTGGAGGCCGTGGAGGCCCGCCACTACATGCCCAAGCACGCGGCGATGTTCTTCCAGGGGGAGAAGACCCAGCGCTTCGCCTTCCGCAACTCCCTGCCCGGGGACTGGACCTCCAGCTTCCAGGTGCCCCGCGACGACTTCGACCAGACCCTGGTGACCGCGGCCCGCAGGCAGGGCGTGGACGTGCGCTTCGGCCTCGAGGTGCAGGACGTGGCCTTCCGGGAGGACGGCGCGGCGGTGGGGCTCCTCGACGCGGAGACCGGCGCGACTTACGGCGTGGAGGCCCGGTTCGTGCTGGACTGCAGCGGCCCTGCGCGGGTGCTGTCCCGCCTCCTGGGGCTGGACGTGCCCGCGGACATCCTGGCCCGCTCGGCCTACTACACCCACGTCGAAGGCGACCTGCGGCCCGAGGGCGAGGAGGCCGGGGACATCTGGGTGGTGCTGCACCCCAACGGGTCCTGGATCTGGATCATCCCCTTCAGCAACGGCCGCACCTCGGTGGGCGTGGTGGCCGAGCAGGCCACCTTCGACGCCTACGCGGGCGCCGACGGCGAAAAGCTCTGGGCCATCCTGCGGGAGGAGCCGAACTGCGCCGCCCGCCTCGCCAAGGCCGAGCCCGTCATGCGCACCCAGCGCCTCCACGGCTGGAGCACCGTGACGAAGCAGCTCCACGGCCCCGGCTGGGCCGTGGCGGGCAACGCGGGAGACTTCCTCGACCCCGTCTTCTCCAGCGGCGTCATGTTCGCCCTCGAAAGCGCCACCCTCGCCGGCCAGCTGGCGGCCCGGCAGCTCCAGGGCGAGGCCATCGACTGGGACCGGGACTACGACGGCCACATGCAGAAGGCCATCGGCACCTTCAAGACCTTCGTCCAGGCCTGGTACAGCGGCGACCTGTCCCGGATCTTCTTCAGCCCCGTCAAGCCCCAGCGCGACATCCAGAGCATCTGCTCCATCCTCGGCGGCAACGTGCTCAACGAGGAGAACTACCTCGTCAAGGACGGCTGCCGGAAGGGGCTCGACCGGATGCTCATGGGGCTGAAGCTCCTGGAATCCGGGATGCGGGCAAGGGCGGAGGCGGCAGCCAAGGCCTGACGGTCCCAGCTAAACCTCGAGCTTTCGAGCCGGCGTGAAGCCTGGTGCGCAAGCGCCGAGAACGGGTGGTGTCCATCGAGGTGCCGGACGCGCGCAGCGCGTCGTCCGCGACCGTCCCGTGCACGGGGGCGGGGAAGCGGGCAGTCCCCACCCATCGCTCGAAGGGCATCGTGACAGTCCGGAGCCGCACTCCCGGCCATACCGGCCTTGGCCCTTCGGGCCTGGTCCCTCGATCCGCCATGGCCCGGAAGGCGCGAGCCATGGTGGATCGAGGTACTCGTCTCAACCCCTGGGCATGGTCCTCGCGGCCGGTGCGTGCGTTGTCCTGAGCCCTGAGGTTCCAACGAGCTGAAGGCTGGGACCTCACGGCCCGCGGGGGTGAACACAAGCACCTCGATGGGCGAGGCCCGCGCCTTTCGGGGCTCGCCCATCGAGGTGCCAGACGCGCGCAGCGCGTCAAGGCCGTCCGTTCCGGGAGCGCCAGGCCGAGCCTCCGTACTGCCGCTCCCTACCCCTTCACCGGCAGCGGATACTTCGTCTCCTTCGTCCGGCTCGCCCTGAAGAACAGCATCGTGTGCCCCACGGTCCACACATGCTGGAGGCCCTCCAGCTTGGCGCTGAGGCCGTCGATGACGGTCTGCTTGTCCTCGAAGGAGTTCTGGTTGATCTTCACCTTGACCAGCTCGAGGCTGTCCAGCATCACGTCCAGCTCGGCCACCAGCGCGGGCGTGAGGCCGGCCTTGCCGATGTGCACCACCGGCTTGAGGTGGTGGGCCTCGGCCTTGAGGTACTGGCGCTGCTTGGGCGTGAGCACGGCGGCCTCCCTAGCCCTTCCGCCGCACGATCACCACCGTGCGGTCGTCGCTGGCGGGGGCGTGGCGGGTGAAGGCCTCCAGCTCGTCCATGAGGCGGTGCTCCAGCTCCGGCAGGGGCAGGGCGCGGTTCGCCGAGGCGAAGGCCTCCACCCGGGCCAGGTCGAAGTCCTCCCCGTCGGGGCTGGTGGCCTCGGTGATGCCGTCGGTGTAGAGGAAGAGCATGTCCCCGTCGTGGAGCAGGCGCTGCTCCTTCTGGTACGGGTTGCCCGGCAGCATGGCCAGGGGCATCCCGTGGCTCAGCAGCTTCTCCACCGTGCCGTCGGCCCGCACCAGCAGGCCGGGGTTGTGGCCGGCGTTGGTGAACTGGACCTTTCCCGTGTCCGGGTCGATGACGAAGATGAAGGCGGTGATGAATCGGTTGGGCGTGGTGCGGTGGGCCAGGCTCACCGAAAGCTTCTTGGCCAGGTCGTCCGTGGGCATCTGGGCGTCGGCCCAGGCTTCCAGGTAGGTCTGGAGGGCCGACATGAGGAGGCCCGGTCCCACGCCCTTGCCGCTCACGTCGGCGATGGCGCAGAGCCACTTCCCGTCGGGCCGGGGCCAGAAGCCGAAGAGGTCGCCGCTCACCTGGCGGCTGGCGGAGTTCGCGCCGTGGACCTCGATGCCCTCGATGACCGGCGCCACCGCGGGCAGCAGGCGCTGCTGGATCTGCCGGGCGATGCTGAGCTCCTGCTCCATGGCCCGCTTCTTGGCCACCTCGGCCTGGAGCCGGTCCTGGCGGATCTTGCCCGCGGCCACGTGGGCCAGGGAGGCCACCAGCCGCAGCTCCTCCTCGTTGAAGGGCTGGCGGTAGGGCCGCGCGTCCAGGTAGAGCAGGCCCACCACCTCGCCCTCGTGCTCCAGGGGCGTCGCCAGGATGCTGCTCACGCCGCTGAACACCAGGGACTGGGAGGCGCTGAGCTTGGGGTCGTTGGTGGGATCGTTGATGAGGAGGGCCTCCCGGCGCTCCACCACAGCCTCCACCAGGGTCTTGGAGACCCGGATCTGGGTGGCCTTGGCCATGTTGGACTTCACCGCCGCCGGGATCAGCTCCCCGCTGGGGTCCTTGAGGAGCACCACGCCCCGGTCGGGCTTCAGCAGCTCGAAGAGCCGCCCCATGAGCTTGTCCAGCATGTCCTCGACGCTGATGTCCTTCACCAGGTCGAGGGTGGTCTCCTGGATGAGGGTGAGGGTCCCCATCCAGCGCATCTGCCCCGTGTCCTTGGGCTCCGGCGCGATGGACTTCAGCAGCTCCGCGATGGGCTTCACCATCGTCACGCCGCTGGGGGCCTGGCTCTCCTCGATGAGCACCGCGCTGGTGGGCTCGGCGTCCACGGTGAGGTCCACCTTGCCCAGGCTGATGCGGTCCCCGGCCTTGAGGACCTGCACCCCTTCGGTCGGCTTGCCGTTCACCAGGGTGCCGTTGAGGCTCCCCAGGTCCTCCACGCAGGGCATGCCGTTCTTGAGGCTGAATCGGGCATGGACCCGGCTGAGGCTGGGGTCCTCGATGACGATGTCGTTTCCGGCGGCCCTGCCCACGGTCATGACAGGCGGATCCCCCGAGAGCTTTCGGGAGGGTTTGCCCGGAATGCGCAGGATCAGGACGGCCATGGGTGAGGTTCAAGCTTGCCAGGAAACCCTCGGCTTACGGGGGCGAATCTAGTTTTTTTCATGTCCCTTCCGGGGTGCCACACTGGATCGACGGAGGTCCCATGCGCATCCTGCTCCCCTTCGCCGTGGCCAGCGCCCTTGCAGGGGCGGGCACGCCCGCCCAGCCCCCCCGCACCCTTCGCGTGGACGTGGTCCACAGCGGCACCGCCGCCACCGAGGCCTTCGGCCTGGACCGGGTGGTGCGGGAGCCCCTGCCCTGGCCCGGGAATCCCCGGAAGGCCGTGGACGACTCGAACCTCGGCCTGTGCAGGTTCGAAGTGCGGGACGCGAAGACCCAGGAGGTCCTCTACTCCCGGGGCTACGCGACGATCTTCGGGGAGTGGCGGGACACGCCCGAAGCGAAGGTCCGCGCCCGGGCCTTCGGGGAATCCTTCCGCTTCCCCGAGCCCGCCGGGCCGGTGGAGGTGGTGGTCTTCACCCGGAATCCCGACCTCTCCTGGAAGGAGGTCTGGCGGGTCCCCGTGGATCCCAGGGCCCAGGACGTGGTCCAGTCCGTCCCTGCCAACGCCGGTCCCCTGATCCCCATCCTCAAGAGCGGCCCCTCGGCCTCGAAGGTGGACCTGCTCATCCTCGGGGACGGCTACACCGCCGCGGAGCGGCCGAAGTTCCTGAAGGACGCCCAGCGGATGGCCTTCCTGTTGCTCACCCAGGAACCCTTCAAGTCGCGGGCGAAGGATTTCAACGTCTGGGGCCTCTGCCCGCCGGCCCGGGAGAGCGGCATCTCCCGGCCCAGCACCGGCGTCCACCGCCGCAGCCCGGCGGGCGCCACCTACGACGCCTTCGGCAGCGAGCGCTACATCCTCACCTTCGACAACCGGGCCTGGCGCGACCTGGCCTCCCAGGCGCCCTACGACTTCGTGGAGATCCTGGTGAACGGCCGCACCTACGGCGGCGGCGGCATCCACCAGCTCTACGGCACCGTCTCCTCCGACAACGCCTTCACCCCCTACGTCTTCGTCCACGAGTTCGGGCACCACTTCGCGGGCCTGGCGGACGAGTACTACACCAGCGACGTGGCCCAGGAGCTGGGCAAGCCCCGCCAGGAGCCCTGGGAGCCCAACGTCACCGCCGACCCGAAGAACCCCAAGTGGAAGGCCCTCCTCAGCCCCGGCGTCCCCCTGCCCACCCCCTGGAAGAAGGCCGAATTCGAGGCCTTCAGCCACGCCATCCAGAAGGAGCGCCGCCAGATCCGCGCGGACCGCAGACCCGAGTCCGAGATGGAGGCCCTCTTCTCCCGGGAGAAGGCCCACGAGACGCAGCTCCTCAACCGCGACGCCCACAGCGGCAAGGTGGGCGCCTTCGAGGGCGCCCTCTACGAGGCCGCCGGCTACTTCCGCGCCCAGGAGGACTGCATCATGTTCACCCGGGACGAGGTGGGCTTCTGCGCCGCCTGCCGGGCGGCCCTCGAGAAGGTCATCGACCAGTACGTGAAGTAGCGGCCCCCCGCCTTCCGGGAGGGCGGCGGCCCGGGCCTAGAGCCTGCGCAGCAGGAAGAAGGTCTGGTCGTCCTTGGGGGCCTGCCCGCCCAGGTGGGCCTTCAGGGCCGTGGCCAGGCCTTCCCGGATCTCGGCGAGGGGGCGGTCCCCGGACTGGGCCAGCACCCGGCGCAGGCCCTCGGTGCCGAACTCGTCGCCCTGGGGGGACTCGGCCTCGATGAGGCCGTCGGTGTAGAGCAGCACCAGGTCCCCCCGGCGCAGTTCCGTCTCCCCCTGCCCGTAGGGGGCCTGGCCCGGCAGCATGGCCAGGGGCAGGCCCGGCGCGTCGAGGATCTCGGTGCTGCCGCCCGCCCGCCTCAGGATCGCGGGGGGATGGCCCGCGGAGGCGTAGCGCAGCCGCGCGGTCTCGGGATCCAGGTGGAGGAGGAAGGCGGTGATGTAGCGGTTGGACTCGGTGTGGCGCGCCAGGGTGCGCGAGAGCCGGTCCAGGAGGACGTCCGGAAGGCTGGACCAGTCCGCCCAGGCGTCCATGTAGGCGTGGAAGGTGACCATGAGGAGGCCCGGCCCCATGCCCTTGCCGCTCACATCGGCCACCGAGGCGCAGAGGCTCCCGTCCTCCAGGAGCCAGGAGCCGTAGAGGTCCCCGGAGACCTGCCGGGCGGGCAGGTTGAAGCCCAGGACCTCGTAGCCGTCCACGCAGGTGGGGCGGGCCGGCAGGAAGCCCTGCTGGATGCGCCGCGCGTGGTCCATCTCCATCTCCAGGGAGCGGTGGCGCTGGGCTTCGGCCTCCAGGCGGGCGGCCTTCACCTTCGAGGCCGCCAGGTGCGCGATCACCGTGGCGAGGCGCAGGTCCTCCCGCTCGAAGCGGCGGGTGGGATGCTTCACGTCCAGGTAGAGCATGCCCAGCACCTGGCCGTCGGCCTCCAGGGGCGTCGCCAGGGCGCTGCGGATGCCGAAGCTCACCATGGAGGCCGAGGCCAGGGCGGCCCCGTCGCTGCCCACGTCCGCCAGCAGGATGGCCTGGCCCTGGGTCAGGGCCGCGTCCACCAGGGTTTTGGGGATCTGGATCGCAGTGCCGTCCGCGGCGCCGCCGCAGGAGGCCGCGGGGAAGGTGCGCCCCTCGCCGTCCCGGAGGATCACCGCCCCGCGGTCCGCGGAGAGGTGGCCCTGGAGGGCCTCCAGCAGGCGCATGAGGTGGGCCTCCGCGGTCCCCGCCTGGGCGAGGTCCGTGGCGGCCTTCTCCAGCAGGTCCAGCGCGGCCTGGGCGCGCTGGCCCACTGCCGCCGGCGCCCCGCCCCGGCGCAGCTCCTCGGCGGCCAGCACCAGGGAGGGCACCCAGGGCGCCGTCTCCCGGGGCTGGATGACCACCGCGGGCCCCGTCTCCGAGGCGTCGCACACCATGAACTTGAGGTTTCCCGGGGCCAGCTCGTCCCCGGCCTTCAACGCCCGAGCACCCGCGAGGCGCTCGCCGTTGACCCGGGTGCCGTTCTTGGAGTCCAGGTCCTCCGCCAGCCACTGCCCCCGGCTGAAGCGGATGCTGGCGTGGTGGCGGCTGAGGCTCAGGTCCTCCAGGGCCACGTCGTTGTCCGAAGCGCGGCCGATCCTGTAGACCCCGTGCTCGGGATCCAGGGTCACGGTGGAATGGCCGGGGATGACCAGGACCAGCTTGGGGGACATGGATGGAAGGGTACGAGCCTCCCGGGGAATTGGAAGGGGCGGGACCGGACCTGCGCTACCCTGCCTCCACCTTTCCCCTCCCTCGACCATGGACTACGGGCGATCCTCCCTGGCTCCCGGCACCCGCCTCGGCCCCTACGAAGTGCTGCATCCCCTCGGCGCGGGCGGCATGGGGGAGGTCTACCGGGCGCGGGATCCGCGGCTGGGACGCGACGTGGCGGTGAAGGTCCTGCCCCGGGATTTCGCCCGGGACGAGGGGCGCCTCCGCCGCTTCCAGGTGGAGGCCCGCGCGGTGGCCGCCCTGTCCCACCCCCACGTGCTGAGCATCTTCGACACCGGCCTCCACGAGGGCGTGCCGTTCCTGGTCATGGAACTGCTGGAGGGGGAGACCCTGGGGGAGCGGCTGGGCCGGGGCCCTCTGCCCCCCCGGCGGGCCGCGGAACTGGCCGCCCAGGTGGCCCGGGGGCTGAGCGCCGCCCACGAGAAAGGCATCGTGCACCGGGACCTCAAGCCCGACAACATCTTCCTCACCGAGGCCGGGCCCGCGAAGATCCTCGACTTCGGCCTCGCGAAGCTCCTCCCCGCCCAGGGCCTCCAGCTCCCCGGCGGGGACAGCACCCACCCCGGCCCCCTGGAGGCCTCCGCCACCCAGTCCGGCATCCTCGTGGGTTCGGTCCGCTACATGAGCCCCGAGCACGCCAAGGGGGAGGAGATCGACCCCCGGGCGGACCTCTTCGCCCTGGGCATCATCCTCTTCGAGGCCATCTCCGGGCATCGGCCCTTCGAGGGCGGCAGCGCCGCGGAGGTGCTCAGCGCCATCCTGCGGGACGATCCGCCCCCGCTGACCGCCCCCAAGGGCCCGCTGCCCCTGGGCCTCCGGAGCGTCATCCTCCACTGCCTGGAGAAGTCCCCCGAGGACCGTTTCCAGTCCGCCAAGGACCTGGCCTTCGAGCTCGAGCTGATCGCCGCCGCCGCCGGGGAGGAGGCCCCCGTGGCCGCCGCCGCGCCGCCCCGGAGCCGGAGCCTCCCGAAGCCTCCCGTCCTCCTGGGCGCCGCGCTGCTCCTGCTGGCCTCCGGCCTGGGGGGCTATGCCCTGCGCCGCCCCGCCGACAGCGGCCGGGGGAAGGTGCGGACCCTGAGCTACAGCGGCCACGACACATCGCCGTCGGTGTCCCCCGACGGCCGGACCCTCGCCTTCTGTTCCGACCGCGACGGCGTCCCCCGCATCTGGCTCAAGCACCTCAAGGGGGGCAGCGAGGTGGCCCTCACCACGGGGCCCGACGACTTCCCCCGCTTTTCCCCCGACGGCACCACCCTCCTCTTCACCCGCACCACCGGCGGCCGGAGCGAACTCTGGAAGATCCCCGTCCTCGGGGGCGAGGCCCGGAAGCTGGCGGAGGACGCCGCGGACGGGGACTGGTCCCCGGACGGCCGGCGGATCGTCTTCATGCGCTGGAAGCCCGAAGGGGACCGCACCGCCTCCACCGTCGCAGTGGCGGACGCGGACGGCGGCAACGTCCGGGAGATCGCCCGCCTCCTGCAGGCGCGCCTCCTGGCCCACCCCCGGTGGTCCCCCGACGGGAAGACCCTGGCCATCAGCGGCGGCGCCCAGCAGGCCGGGGAGCCCCAGTCCATCCTGCTCATGGACGCGGATGGCCGGAACGCCCGGGCCCTCAAGCCCTTCCGGGACGTGGGCTTCATCTCGGCGGTCGCCTGGCTCAACGCCCGGGAGATCCTCTACTCCCAGGCGGAGTCGGTGGTGGGGGACAGCGCGGGCTCCTCCGCGAACTTCATCCGGCAGGACATCCATGGCGGCGCCGCGCGGCCGGTGTTCTGGAGTCCCCACAGCTGCCTCCTCCTGGACCTCGCGGGCCCGGACCGCATCGTGTTCGACGCGCGCTCGCCGAGGCAGAACCTGAGGGAGCTGGACCTGGACGGCCGCGGCCCGGTCCGCTGGCTGTCCCGCGGGAACGGCACGGACCGGCAGCCCGTCTTCACCCCCGACGGCGCCTGGGTCGCCTTCTCCTCCAACCGCTCGGGGAACCTGGACCTGTGGGCCATCTCCACCGCGGACGGCACCGTGCGCCACCTCACGGACGACGAGGCGGAGGACTGGGACCCCGGCTTCTCCCCCGACGGCCGCCACCTCCTCTGGAGCTCCAACCGCACGGGCCCCTTCGAGATCTGGATCGCCAACGCCGACGGCAGCGGCGCCCGGCAGCTGAGCCGGGACGGCGCCGACGCGGAGAATCCGACAGCCACCCGGGACGGGCGCTGGGTGGTCTACAAGTCCGGCCACCCCACCGGCCGGGGCCTGTGGAAGATCCACCCCGACGGCACCGGCGCCTCGCGGCTCGTGGAAGGCAACATCGGCCTGCCGGAGGTGTCCCCGGACGGGCGCCACGCCCTCTACCGCGTGAGCCCGGGCCCCCGGAGCTTCGCGATCCGGGTCGTGGAGATCGAGACCGGGAAGGTCCTCCCCTTCCAGATCGACATCGACGTGGTGAAGATCACCCCGGCGACCCTGGGGCGCGCGCGGTGGACTCCGGATGGCCGCGCCATCGTGTTCACCGCCCAGAACGCCGAGGGCATCAACGGGCTCTTCCTGCAGGCCTTCAACCCGGCGGGGGCGCCCCGGGCCTGGAAGGCCCTGGGCGCCTTCGATCCCGAGCGCATCACGGAGTCCTTCGGCCTCTCCCCGGACGGGCGCCGGGTGGTGGTGGCGGGCTGGGAGCAGATGTTCAGCCTCATGAGCGCGGAGGAGGTGCCCGGCCTCGGGCGCTAGGGGCGCTATAGTGCAGCCAACCCCATGACCCTCGCCCCCGGCACCCGCCTCGGCCCCTACGAGATCCTCGCCCCCCTCGGCGCGGGCGGCATGGGGGAGGTCTGGCGGGCGCGGGATCCCAAGCTGGAACGGGAGGTGGCCATCAAGGTCCTCCCGGGCCACCTGGCCGCCCACCCCGAATCCCTGTCCCGCTTCGAGCGGGAGGCGAAGACCCTGGCCGCCCTGCAGCATCCGAACGTGATGGGCATCTTCGATTTCGGCCAGGAGGGCGCCATCGCCTACGCGGTCATGGAGCTGCTCCAGGGGGAGACCCTCCGGGCCCGGCTCGACCGCGGTCCCCTGCCCCACCGCCAGGCCTCGGAGCTCGCCGCGGGCATCGCCCTGGGCCTGGCCGCGGCCCACGGCAAGGGCATCGTCCACCGGGACCTCAAGCCCGAGAACATCTTCGTGCTGGAGGATGGCCGGGCGAAACTGCTGGACTTCGGCCTCGCCAAGACCCAGGCGCCCCTCGCCGCCCAGGCCGCGACCCTCGGCGGGGCGCCCACGGGGCCCGCGGGCACCGCCACCGAGGCGGGGGCGGTGCTGGGGACCGTGGGCTACATGAGCCCCGAGCAGGTCCGGGGCGAGCCCGCGGACGCCCGCTCGGACATCTTCGCCTTCGGGTGCGTGCTCTACGAGATGCTCCTCCGCCGGCGCCCCTTCCCGGGGGAGACGGCCATCGAGGTCCTCCACGGCGTGCTCCATGCGGACCCCGACCTCGACGCCGGGCCCCTCTCCCCGGGGCACCGGCGCATCCTCGAGCACTGCCTGGACAAGAACCCCGCCCGCCGATTCCAGAGCGCCCAGGACCTGGCCTTCGCCCTGGAGTCCAGCGGCGGCGGGGCCACCCCGGACCCGACCCATCCCACCCGGCGACTGCAGCCCCTGCCCGCCCGCCGCGGCGGATGGCGCAGGCCCGCGGCCGGCCTCCTGCTGCTCCTGGCAGGGGCCGCCCTGGGGGCGGTCTGGGCGCGCCTCACGTCGAAGCCCACCGTTCCCGCCTTCCAGCGCATCACCTTCCGGCGGGGCAACCTCCTCCACGCCCGCTTCACCCCCGACGGCCAGAACGTGGTGTACTCCGCGGCCTGGGACGGCCGCCCAGGGGAGATCTTCCTCAGCCGGGCCGACGGGACCGCCCCCCGGCCCCTGGGCATCCCCGGCGCGACGATCCAGTCCGTGAACGCCGCGGGGGAGCTCCTGGTGCTCCTGAAGCCCCCGGCCCTCACCGCCACCACCGCCGGCGCGGGCACCCTGGCCCAGGCCTCCCTGGACGGCGGCGCCCCCCGGACCCTGCTGGAGCGGGTCTGGGGCGCCGACTACGCCCCGGACGGCAGGACCTTCGCCGTCGCCCGCCAGCCCCTTCCCGGCGGGCCCTACCGCCTCGAGTTCCCCCCAGGCCGGACCCTGGCGGAATCCGTGGGCCTCCCCTTCACCGCGATCAAGGTCTCCCCGGACGGGCGGCACGTGGCGGCCATCCTCAACGATCCCGGCGCGGCGGCGATCCTGCTGGCCGATGCCCAGGGGCGGGTGCGGCGCCTGGCGGAGAACCTCCGGAACGGCGACACCGAACTGGCCTGGGCCCCGGACGGCCGCGCCCTCTACTTCATGGATGGCGAGGTGCTGAGCGCCGTGGACCTCCAGGGCCGGACCCGCAGGGTGCACAGCGATTCCACCCTCTCCGCGGTGCACCATGTCTCGGCCACGGGCCGCATGCTGGTGGAGCGCGAGGTGGTCCGGCGGATCACGCTGCTCCGCCGGGACGGCCACGAGGCGAACCTCGGTTGGCAGGACTACACCCGCCTCGTGGACCTCTCCCGGGACGGCGGCCTCGCCCTCCTGGACGAAGGGGGCGGGCGCCTGGGCCAGGTGGGCCAGCCCCTCCTGCGCCGCGCGGACGGCAGCCCGCCCACCCTCCTGGAGCCGGGGCTCCCCCTGGCCCTCAGCCCCGACGGGCGCGCCGCCCTGCTGCGGCTCCCGGGCAAGCCCGCGAGACTGCGGCTCGCGCCCACGGGCGGCGGCCCCTCCCGGGACCTGCCCACCGGAGGCTGGGACGTGCTGGAGGCCGTCTTCACCCCCGACGGCGGCCGGATCTGCGCCATGGCGCGGCAGGGGGGCGGACCCGTGCGGATCCTCGAGCTCGAGGTGCAGGGGGGCCGGCTCCGCGTGGTGGACACGCCCCTCGCCCGCTTCGAGGAGATCACCCCGGACGGGAAGGACCTTCTCGCCCTGGACGGCGAGGGCCGCCTGCGCCTGGCCCCCCTGGCCGGGGGACCGGACCGCCCGGCGCCCGGGGCCCTGGAGGACGGGGACTTCCTCATGGGCTGGGCCGCGTCCGGGGAACTCCGGATCGCCCACGCCGAGGATGCCGCCCGGCTCCGGGTGGACCTCCTGGATCTCCGCAGCGGCCGCCGCCGGCCCTGGACCACCCTGGCAGCCCCCGATCCCGGCGGGGCCGTGCGGATCCGGGCCGCCCGCGCCACCCCGGACGGGCGCACGGTGGCCTTCACCACGGGCATGGTGGACGTCTCGGACCTCCTGGTGGCGGAGGGCCTGAAGTAGGGCCCTAGTCGTTGTAGCGGGCGCAGAGGTAGCGGATCCCCACGCTCATGACCTTCTCCCATGCGGCCCGGACCTCGTCGGAGGCCTGGGGGTCGCATACCGTCACCGTCGCCAGCAGGCTGTCCAGCCAGAGGTCGTAGTACTCGGCCCCGATGTCCAGGTCGTGGGCCCCGTGCCGCCGGGCCAGGTCGTCGAGGTAGCGCGGGGGCCCCAGCTCCTCCTCCTTGGCCGCCCTGAGCATCAGGTTCAGGGAGGCGTGGAGGGCCCGCTTCTGCTTCACGAAGTCCGTGCGGGCAAACTTCTCCCGGACCTTGGGCGAGGACCCCAGGAAGGCCTCGTAGAAAAGGTCCAGGAAGTCCGGATGGGCGGAGCAGCGCTGGAGGCTGTCGCCGAAGATGGCCAGAGTTCGGTCGTCCATGGATACCCCTCCCCAGCAGCTTGGGGTGGGTCCATCCGGGCGTCCATCACAGGTGGCCGACGCCGGTCACGGCCCGGGCGGCGGTTTCCGTGGGCACTCCACCCGAGTCTCAGTAGCATGGAGCCCACCCACCCATGAGCCTTCAGCCCGGAGCCCGACTCGGTCCCTACGAGGTCCTTTCGCCCCTCGGCGCCGGGGGCATGGGCGAGGTCTGGAAGGCCAAGGACGCGCGCCTGGACCGCTTCGTGGCCATCAAGGTGCTGCCGGAGCACCTCACCGCCAACGCCGACGCCCTGGCCCGCTTCGAGCGGGAGGCCAAGGCCGTGGCGGCCCTCAGCCATCCGAACATCACGGCGCTCCACGACATCGGCCGGGAAGGATCCCTCGCCTTCGCGGTCATGGAGCTGCTGGAAGGCGAGACCCTCCGGGCGCGGCTGGCCCTGGGACCGCTGCAGACCCGCAAGGCCGTGGACCTCGCCGTCCAGATGGCCCGCGGCCTCGCCGCCGCCCACGAGAAGGGCGTGGTCCACCGGGACCTGAAGCCTGACAACCTCTGGATCACGAAGGACGGCCGCCTCAAGATCCTCGACTTCGGCCTGGCCAAGCAGGTGCCGAAGCTCGCCACCGGCTCCGGCTCCAACTCCCTGATGCCCACCGAGGCCCTGGCCGCCGGGGGGGCGCACCGGACCGAAGCGGGCATGATCCTCGGCACCGTGGGCTACATGAGCCCCGAGCAGGTGCGCGGCGAAGCCGTGGACGCCCGCAGCGACCTCTTCAGCTTCGGCGTGGTGCTCTACGAGATGCTGAGCGGAAAGAAGCCCTTCGCCCGGGACACCACCAGCGACACCCTGGCCGCCATCCTGCGGGACGATCCGCCGGAACTGGAAGCCTCGGGGCGGGCCATCCCCGCGGGGCTGCAGAGGATCCTCCAGCACTGCCTGGAGAAGGATCCCTCCCACCGCTTCCAGGAGACCCACGACCTGGCCTTCGCCCTGGAGAACCTCTCCTCGACCTCCAGTGGCCCCGAGGTGCCCTTCAAGGCCCCCTTCGCGCCGCCGAACCGGCGGACGACCCGCCTCTGGGCCGGCGTGGTGGCCCTGCTGGTGCTGGGCGCGGGGGCCCTGGGCTGGTTCCTGCGGGGCGGACCGGCACCCTCGCCCGTCGTCACCCTCAGGCCCGTCACCCACAGCGGCCACGACACCTCTCCGGCCGCCAGCCCCGACGGCCAGACCCTGGCCTTCACCTCCGACCGGGACGGCCGGCCCTGCATCTGGCTCAAGCAGCTCAAGGGCGGCGCCGAGCGGGCGCTGACGGAGGGGCCCGACGACTTCCCCCGATTCTCCCCCGACGGGTCCTCGGTGCTCTTCGTGCGCACCACCGGCCGCACGGGCACCCTGTACCGCACCTTCGTCATGGGCGGGGAGCCCCGGAAGATCGCCGAGGACGTGGTGCAGGGCGACTGGTCGCCCGATGGCCAGCAGATCGCCCTGGTCCGCCTGCGCACCGAAAAGGACCGCACCGACGCGCTGCTCCTGACGCTGCCCGTGGGCGGCGGCGCCGAGCGCCTCGTCGCCACCTTCCCCGGCGAGTCCATCGGCAATCCCCGGTGGAGCCCCGACGGCCGCCGGATCACCCTCCACACCTTCTCCGCGGCCACCACCGGGGGACAGCTCCGCAAGGTGTTCGTGGTGGAGGTGGCAAGCGGACGCTTCCAGGAGCTCAAGCCCCCCCTCGGCCCCGGAACACTCTCCAGCGCCGTGTGGGCCGGCAACGACGAGCTGATCTACATGCAGTCCGAATCGGTGGCCGGCAACGGCGTCGCCGTCAGCTCCTGCCAGGCGGTGCGGCAGAACATCCGCACCCAGGCCATCCAGCGCCTGTTCTGGGCCCCCAACAACGGGAACACCCTGGACCTGCTGCCCGACGGCCGCATCGTCTATGACTGCCTGACGGGCCGCCAGAACCTGCGGGAGTGGGACCTGGCCGGCAAGGCGCCCCCCCGCTGGCTCACCCGGGGCAGCATCAACGACCGCCAGCCCGTGTTCAGCCGGGACGGAGAGTGGGTGACCTTCTCGTCGAACCGTTCCGGCAACCTGGACCTCTGGGCCGTCTCCACCAAGTCCGGCGTGGTGCGGAGCATCACGGACGATCCGGCCGAGGACTGGGATCCGAGTCTCACGCCGGACGGCAGGAGCCTGCTCTGGAGCTCCAACCGGACGGGCGTCTTCGAGATCTGGGCCTCCAACCCGGACGGGACCGGGGCCCGCCAGGTGAGCCGGGACGGCGAGGACGCGGAGAATCCCACCCAGACCCCCGACGGCCGCTGGATCGTCTACGCGTCCGGGAACCGCAGGACCCCCGGCATCTGGAAGGTGCATCCCGACGGAACCGGCGCCCAGCTCCTCGTCCCCGGGGCCACGGCCCTGCTCCCCGAGGTCTCGCCCGATGGCGTATGGGCCCTCTACCTCACCGCCGAGGGCACGCGCTCCACCCTCCAGGCCGTGCGCATCGAGGACGGGAAGGACGCCGGAGTCCGCATCAGCCAGGAGACCAAGCGAAAGTCCGTCGTCACCGTCGGCCGTTCCCGCTGGATGCCCGACGGGCGGCGCATCATCTTCACGGGGCAGGACGAGCACGGCCTCGACGGCGTCTACGTCCAGGACTTCGTGCCCGTGAAGGACACCACCGCCACCCGCCGCAAGCTCGCGGGCTTCGATCCCGACTGGAAGACCGAATCCCTCGGCCTCTCCCCGGACGGCAGGCGCCTCGTGCTCTCCGAGACCGAGAACCTCTTCAGCATCCTCGTCGCCGACGGCGTGCCGGGCCTCGCGCGCAAGGGGAAGGCGCGATGACCCTCGCCCCCGGCACCCGCCTCGGCCCCTACGAGATCCTCGCGCCCCTCGGCGCGGGCGGCATGGGCGAGGTCTGGAAGGCCAAGGACGCCCGCCTCGACCGCTTCGTCGCCATCAAGGTGCTGCCGGAGCACCTCACCGCCAATCCCGACGCCCTGGCCCGCTTCGAGCGCGAGGCCAAGGCCGTGGCGGCCCTCAACCACCCGAACATCACCGCCATCCACGACCTCGGCCAGGAGGGCCCCACCCGCTACGCGGTGATGGAGCTGCTCGAGGGCGAGTCCCTCCGCGCCCGCCTCGCCCAGGGGCCCCTGCCCCCCCGCAAGGCCGTGGACCTCGCCGTCCAGATGGCCCACGGCCTCGCCGCCGCCCACGAGAAGGGCGTGGTCCACCGGGACCTCAAGCCCGAGAACCTCTGGATCACCAGGGACGGCCGCCTCAAGATCCTCGACTTCGGCCTGGCCAAGCAGGTGGTCCCCACGGGCCCGGGCTCCGGCTCCAACTCCCTGCTGCCCACGGAGGCCTACTCGGGGCCGCCCTCCAACCCCACCCAGGAGGGCATGATCCTCGGCACCGCGGGGTACATGAGCCCCGAACAGGTGCGGGGTGAGGCCGTGGACGCCCGCAGCGACCTCTTCAGCTTCGGCGTGGTGCTCTACGAGATGCTCACGGGGCGCAAGGCCTTCGCCCGCGGCAGCGCCATGGACACCCTGGCGGCCATCCTGAAGGAGGACCCCGCGGACCTGGAGGCCTCGTCCCGGCCTGTGCCCCCGGGACTCCAGCGCATCCTCCACCGCTGCCTCGAGAAGGATCCGTCCCACCGCTTCCACGACGCCGAGGACCTGGCCTTCGCCCTGTCAAACCTGGGCTCCGGAGCCGAGAGCACCCCGGCCCTGGCGACGCCCTTCGCGCCGGTCCACCGCCGGACCACGCTGTTCTGGGGCGGCGTGGGGGGCCTCGGCCTCCTGGCGGCCCTCGGGGCGGGATGGATGCTGGCCGGCCGCGAGCGGCCCCAACCCACGTTCCGCAAACTCACCTACGGCCGCGGCGCCATCGACGGGGCGCGCTTCGTGCCGGGGTCCCGGGACATCGCCTTCAGCGCCCGCTGGCAGTCGAACCCCTCGACGGTCTACCTGCTCCGGGAGGGCAGCCTGGAGGCCCGCGCCCTCGAGGTCCCGGGGGCCCTCCTGGTGGAAACCTCCGCCAAGGGCGGGGCGGCGGTGTTGCAGAGGGCGGTGCTGGACCACGGCCAGCCCAAGGGCACCCTGGCCATGGTGCCCCTCGGGGGCGGCGGCGCGCGGGCGGTGGCGGACGAGACCTTCGCGGCCGACATCGGGGAGGACGGCAGCACCCTCTGCACGGTCACCCGGCGCGAAGGCACCAACTACCTGCTCCAGTGGCCCGCCGGCGAGACCCTCGAGGACACCCTGCACATGCCCCGGTCCCCCCGCATCCGGGGGGACCGCATGGCCTACTTCCTCGAAGCCGACAATTCCCTCACGGGGGGCGAGATCCGTGTGCGGTCCCGGGGAGGCGCCCCCCGCGTCCTCTCCACCTGCAAGGACTTCATGTCCCTGGCTTGGGGCCCCGGCGTAAAGGAGATCTGGTTCAGCACCTTCGACGGCAGCGAGAGCCGCCTCCTGGCCGTGACCCTGGGGGGCAAGGTCCGCACCCTGGCCCGCCACCCCGGACGCCTGGAGCTCCTGGACGTGGACCCCCAGGGCCGCGTCCTGGCCAGCCTCAGCAGCCACCTCCGCCAGGCCTTCGGGCGCGCCCCAGGGGCCGACAAGGACGTGGACCTGACCTGGCTGGACGCCCAGGCCCCCACGGCCATCACGGCGGACGGTTCCAAGGTCCTCGTCGTGCGCTTCGGAGAGTGGTCCATGGCGGACGCCTCCAACCTCTACCTCCTGCCCTCCCGGGGCGGCAGCGGGGTGAACGTGGGCACGGGCAGCGCCTACGCCGCCCTTTCAGCGGACGGCCGGTGGATCGTCACCTGCGAGCGGCGGACGGGCGGCGAGCATGGGCTGAAGCTGATCCCCACGGGCACCGGGTCCCCCCGGACCTTCCTCTTCCCGAAGACGGACGCCATGGCCGATACGCTCTGGTTCAGCCCGGACGCCCGGAAGGTCTACTTCACCAAGGCCACGAACTTCGACCTCGACGCCCTGGACCTCGACACCGGCGCCCGGCAGGCCAAGGCGGTTCCCGGCTACGGCTCGGTCTACAACCTCCAGGAGATCCTGTCCCCGGACGGCAAGCGCTTTCTGTACCAGGCTGCGGATGCCCGACCTCCCGCGGAGGGGGCCGGGGATCCCCTCGTGGCCTGGCAGCCCGGCGACGCCAAGCCCAGGCCCGTGGGCGGCAACCGCCATGGGGAGGCCGTGGCGGGGTGGGCGGAGAACAACCGGGACGTCTACGTCTGGAACCGCAACATCCTGCCTGCCCAGGTTGACCGGCTGGACACCGTCACCGGGGCCCGGAAGAAGGCCTTCGTCCTGATGCCCCCGGACCCCTCCGGCGTCTGGGGCATCCAGCTCCTGAAGATCACGCCCTCCGGGAACGCCTACGCCTACGGCATCGTGCGCAAGCTCTCGGACCTCTACCTCATCGAGGGGCTGAAATGACCCTCGCCCCCGGCACGAAGCTCGGCCCCTACGAGATCCTCGCCCCCCTGGGCGCGGGGGGCATGGGCGAGGTCTGGAAGGCCAAGGACGGGCGGCTCGACCGCTTCGTGGCCATCAAGGTGCTGCCGGAGCACCTCGCCACCCACCCCGACGCCCTGGCCCGCTTCGAGCGGGAGGCCAAGGCCGTGGCGGCCCTGAACCATCCCAACATCCTGGCCCTCCACGACCTCGGCCAGCAGGACGGCGTGGTCTACGAGGTCATGGAACTCCTCGAGGGCGAGACGCTGCGCGCCCGCCTGGCCTCGGGGCCCCTGCCCCCGCGCAAGGCCACCGAACTCACCGTGCAGCTGGCCCATGGCCTGGCCGCCGCCCACGAGAAGGGCGTCGTCCACCGGGACCTGAAGCCCGAGAACCTGTGGATCACCAAGGACGGCCGCCTGAAGATCCTCGACTTCGGCCTCGCCAAGCAGGTGTCGGCCTTCGGCGGCGGCTCGGGCTCGCTGATGCCCACGGAGGCCATGGCCGCCGGCGGCGGCGTCCACACGGAAGAAGGGATGATCCTCGGGACGGTGGGATACATGAGCCCCGAGCAGGTGCGGGGCGAGGTGGTGGACGCGCGCAGCGACCTCTTCAGCTTCGGCGTGGTGCTCTTCGAGATGCTCACGGGGAGGAAGGCCTTCGCCCGCGGCACCACCAGCGACACCCTGGCGGCCATCCTGCGGGACGACCCGCCGGACCTGGAGGCCTCCAGCCGGCCCCTGCCCGGGGGCCTGCTCCGCATCCTGGAGCACTGCCTGGAGAAGGACCCCGCCCACCGCTTCCAGGAGGCCCACGACCTCGCCTTCGCCCTGCAGAACCTCTCCTCCACGTCCGAACGCTCCGTCGCCTTCAAAGCGCCCTTCGAGCCCCAGAACCGGAGCGTCACCGGGAGGTGGGCCGCCGTCGGGGCGGGACTGCTGCTCGTCGCGGGCCTCGCGGGCTGGGCCCTGCGGGGCGGCCGGGCCGCCGAGCCCCTGTTCCAGCAGCTGACCTTCCGCCGGGGCAACGTGCCTCACGCCCGCTACGCGCCGGACGGGCAGGGCATCTACTACAGCGCCACCTGGGACGGCGAGGCGACCCGCATGTTCCGGATGAAGGCCGAGGGCGGCGAGGCCACGGCCTTCGGTCCCCCGCGATCGGATTTCCTCGCCGTGGGCAGGGAAGGCCAGGTGCTCTTCCTGGCGAAGACCGAGGGCTGGGGCTCCACCTCCACCACCGGGACCCTCTCCCTCCTGAGTTCGGAAAGCTCGGAGCCCAAGGCCCTGGCCCCCCGGTGCCGGACCGCCGACATGGCCGCGGATGGCAGCATCGCCGCGGCCTTCGCCCATTCGGCGGGCGTGTCCCGCCTGGAGTGGCCCCTCGGCACCCAGATCCTGGAGCTGACCGGGACCATCGCCGACGTCCACCTCGCGCCGGATGGCCGCCATGTGGCCTTCTGGCTCCAGGACGACCGGGGCTGGACGGCCATGCTGGTGGACCGCCAGGGGAAGGCCAAGGCCCTGGCAACCTTCCCTGGCGCGGACGGGCTCTGCTGGTCCGCGGACAGCCGATCCATCCTGGCCTGCCTGCCGAACTACCCGGGCGCGCAGACCAACGGCCTCGTGGCCATCGGCCTGGACGGCGCCACGCGAATGCTCCGCACGGATCCCTCCCTCGCCGTCGTCCATGACGCGCGGCCCGACGGCACGCTCCTCTGGGAGCGGGAGATGTTCGGCACCGAGGTGCAGATCGAGGGTCCGGGACGCCCGCCCCGCCGCATCGCCCTGAGCAAGAGCACCACCGCCATGGCCCTATCCCAGCACGGCGGGAAACTGCTGCTGCAGACCGCCCTCGGCCTCGGCGCCCGGGATTCGACGACCGCCCTCGTCTGGGACGAGGGCGGCGCGCCGCCCCTGAACCTCGGCCGCGCCGCGGCCCGGGACATCTCGCCCGACGCGGCCTGGGTCCTGGCCTGGGATTTCCAGAAGGCCCAGCTCTCGAAGGTGCCCCTGGGCATGGGCCTGCCCAAGGTCCTTCCGCTGCCCTGGAAGGAGCCGGTCCCTTCCACGATCCGGTTCGGGGCCGACGCGGACCAGATCGTCGCGGCCTGCAAGCAGGGGTCCGCCGGCCTCACCTACGAGCTCCTGGACCTGCGCACCGGGACTTCCCGGACCCTGTTGAAGGCGGAAGAGGTCGCCCGGTTGAAGGGCACGGTCCGGCATCCGGCCGACCCGGCGACGATCCTGATCGCCTGGGACACCGGCGCCCTGAGCACCCTGGACCTGCGCACCGCGCAGATGCAACCCGTGCCCGCGAAGCTCGGCGAGGGGGACCAGCTGGTGGGCTGGTTGAAGGATGGCAGTCTCCTCCTCCGCCGGCCCGGCACCTTCGAGGTCCCTCTGGAGGTGATGGATCCGCGGACCGCCGTCCGGAGATCGTGGAAGGTCCTCAAGCCCACGGACACCACGGGCCTGATCCGCATCGACCAGGTCTTCGTGAGCCCGGACGCGCAGACCTGGGCCTTCAACTACGTGCGCGTCACCGAGTCGAACCTCTTCGTGGTGAAGGGCGTGAAATGACCCTCGCCCCCGGCACGAAGCTCGGCCCCTACGAGATCCTGTCGCCCCTCGGCGCGGGGGGCATGGGCGAGGTGTGGAAGGCCAGGGACGGGCGCCTCGACCGCCTCGTGGCCATCAAGGTGCTGCCCGAGCACCTTGTCGCCAACGCCGACGCCCTCGCCCGCTTCGAGCGGGAGGCCAAGGCCGTGGCGGCCCTGAACCACCCGAACATCACGGCGCTGCATGACATCGGGCGGGAGGGGACCACAGCCTTCGCGGTGATGGAGCTGCTGGAGGGGGAATCCCTGCGCGCCCGCCTCGCCCAGGGGCCGCTCACGCCCCGCAAGGCCGTGGACCTCGCCATCCAGATGGCCCACGGCCTGGCGGCGGCCCACGAGAAGGGCCTCATCCACCGGGACCTCAAGCCCGAGAACCTCTGGATCACCAAGGACGAGCGCCTGAAGATCCTCGACTTCGGCCTCGCCAAGCAGGGCAGCCCCCTGGCGCCCGGCTCGGGCTCGAACTCCCTGCTGCCGACGGAGGCGCTGGCGTCGGCGCGGGCGGGCCTCACCCAGGAGGGCATGATCCTCGGCACCGTGGGCTACATGAGCCCCGAGCAGGTGCGGGGCGAGGCCGTGGACGCCCGCAGCGACCTGTTCAGCTTCGGCGTGGTGCTCTTCGAGATGCTCGCCGGGAAGAAGGCCTTCGCCCGGGACACCACCGCCGACACCCTGGCGGCCATCCTCCAGGAGGACCCGCCGGACCTGGAGGCCGCCAGCGGCCGCCCCGTGCCCGGGGGCCTCCAGCGCCTGCTCGGGCACTGCCTGGAGAAGAACCCCGCCCTGCGCTTCGCCAGCGCCCACGACCTGGCCTTCGCCCTGGAATCGGCCCTCGCGACGTCCTCGACCTCCCAGGCCCCCTTCACGGCCCCCTTCGCGCCGACGAACCGGCGGGCCACGTGGCTGTGGGCCGCCGTGGTGGCGGGGCTTGTCGCTGGCGCCGCGGCGCTGGGCTGGGGCCTCCGGGGCGGCGACGCGAAGCCGACCTTCAAGCGCCTCACCTTCGGCAAGGGCAGCGTGGACCGGGCCCGGTTCATGCCGGGCAGCCAGGAAGTCGTGTACAGCGCCCGGTGGAACGGCGCGGTGCCGGAGGTCTTCAGCGTGAACCCGCTCGGGCTGGAGCCCCGCAGCCTCGGCATCACGGGGGGCTCGATCCTCGCCGTCTCGCCCACGGGAGAGCTTGCGCTGAAGATGAATCCCCGCCTGTGGGCGGGCTTCGAGATCGGGCAGCTGGCCAGGGTCACGCCCGGCGGCGGCGTGCGCGTGGTCCAGACCGGCATCTTCGAAGGCGAGTGGATGGCCGATGGCCGGGAGCTCGCCGTGGTGCTGACCTCGCCCCTGTCCGCGGGCGGGAAGGCTGCGACGAGCCAGCAGACGGTGCTCGAGTTCCCCGCCGGACACCCCGTGGCCGGCGAGGCCATCTTCACCTGGTCGGTCCGCCTGTCCCCCCGCGGGGACCGGCTCGCCTGCTTCGAGCAGCCCAGCTACCGGCAGGGGGACGGCCGGATCGTGCTGGTGGACCGGCAGGGGGGGAGGAAGGTCCTCGCGGAGCTGAAGGGATTCACGGGCCTGGCCTGGGGACCCGGCGGCGATGAGGTCTGGTTCAGCGAATTCAAGGATGGCGCGAGCAGCCTCTGGGCCCTTTCCTCGTCGGGCCGCCGGCGCCTCCTCGTCCGGCAGGCCGGCCTCCTGGAACTCCTGGACGTGGGCCGGGACGGCCGGGCCCTCGCATCCCTCGGCCTGGTGGTGAAGGGCGCCATGGGCATGAGCGCCCCGGACTTCCGGGAGAAGGACCTCTCGTGGAACGAGGCCACCACGGCCTTCGACATCAGCCCCGACGGCAAGCGCCTGCTCCTGGGCAGCGGCAGCGTGTGGACCAGCGTCGAGGAGCGCCGCCACCTCTACCTCCGCAGCTCCGATGGAGCCCTGCCCACCCGCCTGGGCGAGGCCGCCAGCGCCTTCTTCATGGCGGACGGCCAGCGCGTCATGACCACCCAGCGGGAGGGCGAGAACACCCCCACCCTGAGCGTGGTGCCCCTGGGGCCGGGTCCCACGCGAACCTGGCCCGTGGAGGAGCTCAAGATCACCATGGGCGCCGAGCCCCTTCCCGACGGCCGGCGGGCGGTCATCCCCTATGTCGGCCCCAAGGCCACCACCTATCAGCTGCTGGACCTCGAGACGGGAGCCCGCACCCCCTTGCCGACGGATGGCATGAGCGGCACGGCCGGCGCGCAGGCCATTTCACCGGACGGCGCCTGGATCCTGCTGCGCGAGCGTGGCGGGGACCTGCTGGACGCCCCCTACGTCCTCGTCTCCACCCGGGGCGAGCCCACCCGGAGGGTGAAGGGGATCGAGCCAGGCGAGGTGCCCATGCGCTGGACCGCCGACGGCTCCGCCGCCTACTTCTTCAACCGCGACGGCTTCCCCACCCGCATCATCCGCGTGGAGTTCGCCACAGGCAGGCGCACCGTGGTGCGCGAGATCACCCCCGCCAATCCCGGCGGCCTGCCCGGCATCCGCTCCTTCGCCATGACCCCCGACGCCCGGCACCTGGCCTACAACTACGTGCGCAAGCTGTCGGACCTTTACCTCATCGAAGGGTTGAAGTAGCTAGGGCACCGGCCCCGTGGCCGGCACGGCCCCGAACACGTCCGTCATGCGCTCCCGGCGCAGCCGTTGCACGTGGTCCCGGATCCGGGCGGCCTCCTCGAACTTCATCTGGCCGGCCAGCTCGCGCATCTTCTTCTCGAGCTTGGCGACCTCCCTCTCGAGGCCCTTGTCGTCCAGGTAGAGGATGGGGTCCTCGGCGGCCTCCTCCTTCGGCACGGTGATGAACTCCCGGGCCAGGGCCTCGCCCATGACGTCGTCCAGGTTGCGCTTCACGGTCTCGGGGGTGATGCCGTGCTCCTCGTTGTAGGCCAGCTGCTTGCGGCGCCGGCGCTCGGTCTCCTCGAGCGCGGCCTTCAGCGATCCGGTCATCACGTCGGCGTAGCAGAGGGCCTTGCCGTTCACGTTGCGGGCGGCGCGGCCGATGGTCTGGATGAGGGAGCGCGTGTTGCGCAGGAAGCCCTCCTTGTCCGCGTCGAGGATGGCCACCAGGCTCACCTCGGGCAGGTCCAGGCCCTCCCGCAGGAGGTTGATGCCCACCAGCACGTCGAAGTCACCGCGGCGCAGGCCCTTCAGCAGCTCCACGCGCTCCAGGGTGTCGATCTCGCTGTGGAGGTACTGGCACTTCACGCCCACCTCCTGATAGTAGGCCGTGAGCTGCTCGGCCAGCTTCTTGGTGAGCACGGTGACCAGCACGCGCTCGTCCCGGGCCACGACCCTGCGGATCTCCCCCAGCAGGTCGTCCACCTGGGAGCCCACGGGACGCACCTCCACGAGGGGGTCCACCAGCCCCGTGGGCCGCACCACCTGCTCCACCACCACGCCGCCGCTCTGCTGCAGCTCGTAGTCCCCGGGGGTGGCGCTCACGTAGACCACCTGCTTCACCCTCTGCTCGAACTCCTCGAACTTCAGGGGCCGGTTGTCCAGGGCCGAGGGCAGGCGGAAGCCGTAGTCCACCAGGGTGGTCTTGCGGCTGCGGTCCCCGTTGTACATGCCGTGGAGCTGCCCCGTGGCCACGTGGCTCTCGTCCATGAACAGCACGAAGTCGTCGGGGAAGTAGTCGATCAAGGTGTGGGGCGGCTCCCCGGGCGCGCGGCCGTCCAGGAAGCGGGAGTAGTTCTCGATGCCCGAGCACATGCCCATCTCCTTGAGCATCTCGATGTCGTAGATGGTGCGCTGGTGGAGGCGCTGCAGCTCCACGATCTTGTTCTCGGCCCGCAGGGCGTTCTCCCGGTCCTCCAGCTCCGCCTTGATCTCCCGGATGGCCTGCTTGAGCTTGTCCTCCGGCGTCACGTAGTGGGTCTTGGGCCAGATGGTGAGCGCGTCCAGCTTCTCGACGACGACGCCCCGCAGGGGATCGATCTTGGAGAGGCGCTCCACCTCGTCGCCGAAGAGCTCGATGCGGTAGGCCACGTCCTCGTAGGCCGGGTAGACCTCGATGACGTCGCCGCGCACGCGGAAGACCCCGGGCTCGAAGCTCATCTGGTTCCGCTGGTACTGGATGGCCACCAGGTCCCGCAGCAGCATGGCCCGGTCCCTCGTCCCGCCCACCTGGAGGGTGACGCTGAGGTTCAGGTAGGAGCTCGGATCGCCCAGGCCGTAGATGCAGCTCACCGAGGCGATCACCAGCGTGTCCCGCCGCTCCAGCAGGTTGCGCGTCGCCGAGAGCCGCAGCTTCTCCAGCTCCTCGTTGATCTTGGCGTCCTTCTCCACGAAGAGGTCGCGCTCCGGCACGTAGGCCTCGGGCTGGTAGTAGTCGTAGTAGCTCACGAAGTACTCGACCGCGTTCTCCGGGAAGAACTGCTTGAACTCCGAGAACAGCTGCGCCGCCAGCGTCTTGTTCGGCGCGAAGATCAGCGCCGGCCGGTTCAGCCGCGCGATCGTAGCCGCCATCGTGTACGTCTTCCCCGACCCCGTCACCCCCAGCAGTGTCTGGCAGCGCTCCCCCGATTCGATGCCTGCCACCAGCTGCGCGATGGCCTCCGGCTGGTCGCCCGCGGGGTCGTAGGGCGCATGGAGGACGAAGGGCTTGTGGATCGGCATGGGGAGATTATCCCGCAGGCAGACCGTTTCCATCCTGCATCGAGCACCAACGCGGAGACTGGACAGCTGGATTGGTTCCTGAACTGGAAGTTGAAGTTGACGTTGAAGTTGAAGTTGACGTTGAAGTTGAAGTTGAAGTTGAAGTTGACGATGACGTTGAAGTTGAAGTTGAAGTTGACGTTGAAGTTGACGTTACAAGCGTTCCTCGATCCACGAGGGCCGCGCCCTCCGGCCCTCGTGGATCGAGGAACCAGAGCGCGCAGCGCTCGGTGGCCCCGGAGGCCGGGAACGGACGTCATGGGCCGAAGGCCATGCAGGCCCGCCCTCTTCGGCTGGCTGCCAATCTGGAAGCAGGCAAGCGGAGCCGCGCCCGTGACGGCCTTCGGCCCCATCTGGCCGTGCCCGGCGGCCGGGGCCACCGAGCGCTGCGCGCTCTGGCACCCGTGTTCATCGCGGGGGAAGGGCACCCTCGCGATGAACACGGGTGCTCTTTTCAACTTCAAATCCCCAGGAACGGACGCCGCTTGAATCCGGTGGAACACGGGCCGGTGCACGGGCCGACCGCCCGGAACCGTCACCCTTCCGGCTCGAGTTCCGTCACGGACACTGTCCCCGGCGCCGCCACCCACCCGCTGAGCCAGATGCCGCACAGTGCCGAGAGCACCCCCGCCGGCAGATCCCACACATAGTGCTGCTTGGTGGTGAGGATGGTGAAGCTGAGCAGGATGAGGCTGGGCCAGATCCAGAAGCGGTGCTTCGGGTGTTCGCGGCTCAGCGCCCAGCAGCCCACCACCGGGGACGTGATGTGCCCGGACGGGAGGCAGTTCGCCGGGGTGTCGATGCTCACCAGCCAGCGGTAGGCGAAGGCCGTGAGGCCGGGGTCCTCGGGCTTGGGCGGGCGGGGATAGACCGTGGGCCACACCATCCACACCACGATGTTGATCGTCACCGCGAAGGTGAAGGCCCACAGGGCGCGGCGGTACAGGGCCCGGTCGCGGATGCCGAGGGGCAGGAAGAGCAGGACGATGAGCAGGAAGTAGGGCCACACGGTCCAGAGCAGGAAGGGGATGGCGTGGTCCAGAGCCGTCATGGGCAGTTCCCGGGGCTCGAACACGTGAATGCGGTTGCTGAGCTGGTAGCCCACGTAGAGAAAGGCCGTCAGCGGCAGCAAGGAGGCCGCGTTGCGGCCCCAGGGGATGCGGATCTTGGGTTCGACCCCGGATTCGTTCACAGCCATCGCAGGACTCCGAGGTAGGCCGACGCCGAGCCCAGCACGCCGCAGCAGGCCTGCCGCGTCCACCGGGCGCCGTCCCCGGGGCAGTCCCGCAGGCCCGGCTGCCAGAGGGCGAAGGCCAGGGCGCCCACGGCGGCGCCGGCGAGGAGCATGGCCTGGGTGGCGACGAGCTGGAGGAGGGAGGCCCGCAGGACGAGATCCTTCGCCAACATTACAGCGCCGATGCCCAGCCAGCCGAGGCCGATCCCCACCATCGCGAGGCCCGGCAGGCCGCGCTCCGGATGCTTCCAGGCCCGGTGGGTGAAGGCCACGATGGCGAGGTGGGCCGCGTAGCAGGCGGCGAAGGGCACGAGGTGGTGGCCCTTCAGGTCCAGGCGGTGGAGGATCAGCCACAGCACGCCGGGCCCCGCGGTGCCCAGCACGGCGTTGATGTCGTGGTGGTGGACGCCGTGGCTGCCGGGGTTGAGCACCGGGAACAGCAGGAAGAAGGCCAGGGGCGGCAGCAGCCAGGCGCCGCCGCCCAGGGCGTAGAAGGCGTAGCCGGCCAGGGCCGCGCCCAGCAGGCCCGCGTCATCCAGGGTCGTGCGCTTGCGCCAGGCCATGGTGAAGACCACGAGGCCGAGGGTGACGAGGAAGCGGGACACGAGGGCCCGCACACCGAGCTCGAGGTAGATCCCAAGGAGGAAATGCGTCCCGAGGGGGATGAAGAGGTTGTCCAGGCCCTCCCAGGCGATGGCCTCGAAGAGCATGACCACCAGGGCCAGGGTCATGGCGATGAGGAGGGACTCGGCGCGGCCGATCGAGGTCCAGAGCAGCAGGGGCCCGTGCACGGAGAAGAACCCGACCAGGAAGAAGGCCAGGGATCCCTCCCAGCTCTTGCGGCCCTCCTTCGTCGTGTACGGCGACTGCCCGTACCGTGTCCCCACCAGCGCCGCGACAGCGTCGGCGAGGGTGAGCACCAGCACCGGGATCATGTAGCGAACGGGATTCCCGAGCGTCAGCGCGAAGATGATCGAGACCGCGATGGGGAAATAGAACTCCCCGAAGGACCGCCGCTTCACCCCGTCCAGCACGCCGCCGCCCACGGCCTTGGCCGGCGACCACCAGCGCACCGCCGCGAGGGAACCGACGGCCAGCCCGCACAGCGCGAAGACCGGCCAGGGCGACGTGAAGATCCACGGGAAGGCCAGCGTCACGAAGCCCATGCCCATGTGGACCAGCTTGCGGGACCACTCCGCCGAGAGCTTCCCCGAGCGGCCGGCCAGCTTCACCGAGCCGATGAGGAGGCCGAGGGCGCCGAGGACGAGGGCGATGCCGAGGAGGGGGTTCACGGGAGGACTTCCTCCACCACGAAGGCCGAGTAGAACCACGCCTTGTCCTGCTTGAACAGCTCGCTCGCCTCGGGTTCGACCGGCCGCAGCCGCCCCGCCAGCCCCTCAGGCCGCCGCCTGGGCGCCAGCATGTTCCAGTACGCCAGCCGCGCGCCGGGCCTGCCGGAATCGGCCAGCCGGTTCAGCAGGGCCTCGTAGGGCTCCATCCCCATGTACTCGAAGATGTCGCTGAGGTTGAAGGCGTCCACGGCGCCCTTGCCGAGCTCATCCAGCGCGTCCTCCAGGGGCGCCACGCGCCACTCCAGCGCACCGAGGTTCTTCCGGATCGCTTCGAAGTTCTCCTCACGGAGTGCCATCGGCAGCGCCTCGCCGTGCGTCCCCTTCAGGATCCAGTGCAGGTAGGGGTTCGCCGCGGTGTCGAGTTCAGTCAACGCATGCTTGGTGCGCGAGAGGATGCGGTCCGCCACGGAACCTTCGACGTAGGCGAAGAACTCCGGATCCCGGCCCATGCGGCCCATGACGAAGCGGGAGAAGAAGAGCTTGAAGAGGAGGCGCCAGCGCCAGGTGTTCCAGCGCTCCTCGTAGAAGGACCGCCGGCTTTCCAGGCTCTTCGGCGCGAGTAGCGCATCCACGGTATTCCTCGAATGGATCAGCGGAATGATCCGGTCTTTAAACAGCCGAAAGTAGCGCTCGAACTTGCCGCCGGTGCCGATGCCATTGGCGACGACGTCGGACTTCGCATCCCAGAAGTTCCGCACGTCGTTCGACAGCTGGCTGCGGCAGCGCTTGTAGAGCTGCTCCCTGCGCAGGCTGGGCCGCGAACCCATCAGTTCCAGCAGCTCGCCGTGGTTGAGTTCCCGGTAGGCCGCCACACGCAGCTCGAGACAGGCGATCTGCACCGGATTCAGATCCAGCGCGATGAGGCGGGACGGCCCCTTCGCCAGCATGGCGAGGGCATTGTCCCCGGCGCTGGAAATGGAGATGCCGACATAACCCGGCTTCAGGGCCAGCCCCTCCACCAGGATGTCGGCGTCCTCCCAGACCTGGGCGTAGCGGATCTCCGTGAACTCGGCCCGCTCCTGGATCTCACTGGGCATCGGGGCCCTCCAGCTTCCTCACCACGCCGCTGCTGCCGTCGAAGTCCACCCAGTCGCCATCCTGCAGCCAGGCCGTCACACCGGGGATGGACACGATGGCGGGAAGGCCCAGCTCCCGACTCACGATGGCGCTGTGGCTGAGCAGGCTGCCCCGCTCCACCAGCAGGCCCGAGGCCGCCGGGAAGAGCATGATCCAGCCCGGGTCCGTGCGCTCCGCCACCAGGATGGTGCCCGCCGGCAGCTCCACGCCCCGAGGGTCGCGCACCACGCGTACGGGCCCGCGCACCCGCCCCGGACAACAACCCAGGCCCTTGCGCGTGTCGCCGTCCAGCCCTTCCACGGCCGCGGCCGGCTCGCCCTCCAGGCGCTGGCCCACGTGCACCCAGCCCCAGGTGGCGAAGCGGTCCGCCGGCGCGGGGCCTTCCGAATAGCCCCGGAAGGCCGCCTGGCGCACCTTCGCGAGGTCCGCCAGGGCGTCCGAGGTGCTCGTGCCCTCGATGTATCCGAGGATCTCCTCCACCTCCAGGTGGAACACGTCCCGGGGGTCCGCCAGGCGGCCCACGGCGTGCAGGCGCCGGCCCAGCTCCACGAAGATCCGCCGCACCCGCCCGAAGAGGCGCGTGCGCTCGAAGCGCAGGTTCTCCCGGTCCCGCACCCGGGCCCGGGCCGTGCGCAGCACCCAGCCGAAGAGGGTGCGCTTGAAGGGGTTCCAGCCCAGGCGGGCCGACACCACCCGTTCCGCCGCCGCCCGCGCCTTCTCCGCGTGCCCCTCATGCCCCGTGGCCTCCCGGGCCGCGAAGGCGCCGATGGCGCGGAAGAGGCTGAACGGGTCGTCCTCCAGCGTCGGGCTCTCCAGCTTCAGCTCCTCCAGGCAGCGGTCTCCGAAGGCCTCCAGGTAGGCGCGCACCTCCCCCGCCAGCACCGGATGCTTGGCGATCTCCGCGCGGATCGTCCGCACGTCGCCCTCCCGCAGCACGGCGCCCAGCTCCGGGACCTCCTTCACCAGCTCCGCCATGCGCCGTACCCGCGCGGCGGGCTCGGCGCTGATGATGCCCCCTTCCCCGCCCACCAGGTCGTTCTGCAGCGTGCCGTCCGCATCCCCGCACCACTTCACGCACAGGGCCTTCAGCACGCCGTAGAAGATCATGGCGAAGAAGTCGTTCACCAGGGGCGCGTCCCAGCGGGTGAGCAGGCGCCGCTCCAGGTCCCGGTAGTGGGCCGCCAGCTCGTCCGGGCGCTGATCGGCGAGGGGCACGGCGGGAGGGGCGAGCGCCTCCTCCAGGCGAAGGTAGAAGTCCTCGATCTGGCCCAGGAGCGTGAGGTGGTTCCAGGCCATGCCCGCCACCGTCCGCAGCAGACGGAGGGCGTCCAGGACCTTCTCGCCGAAGGTCGCGCCGCCTTCGAACTCCTTAAGGAAGGCCTGTGGCAGGCCCTCCTTCACGCCCATCATCTGCTCCATGAAGCGCCGGTTGAGCTGGAAGCCCGGCAGCAGGGCCAGCACCCGGTACCAGGCCAGGAGGTTGTAGTACACCCGGCCCCGCACCAGGCCGATCATGCCCCGGAAGGTGCCCGCGTGGGCCTCGATGCGGGCCTCGCTGACGCCCATCATCCGGCAGAACTGGCGGTAGACCTCCTCGTAGGCCCGGCGCGCGAAGCTGTAGGTCAGCGGCGTCGTCACACCCCCGTAGCTCTCGGCGATGTTGCTGTTGTCCCAGAGGGCCGGCAGGCCGCCGGGATCCGGGGCCTGGCCCAGGGTGGTGATGGGCCGGGACTGGAGGAGCCAGAGCTTCCCATCCTCCACCGCCCACTCGATGTCCTGGGGCCGGCCGAAGGCGCGGCCGCAGCGCCGGGCCAGCTCGGCCACCTCGAGGATGCGCTCGTCCGCCAGGCAGGGTTCCCCGGCCTTCGCGGCCGCGACGGGCTTCGCCGAGACCCCCTCGTGGGCTGAAGGATCGAAGCGATGGGCCGTGGCCTTCGCAGCGATCGTGCGCTCGCGGATGGCCCCCGCCCGGTCCACGGACCAGGTGTCGGCGTCGGCGTCGCCCCCCACCAGGGCCGTGCCCAGGCCCCACACGCCGCTCACCAGGGCGCGGTCCCAGTCGCCGGAAATCGGGTCCACGCCGAAGGCCACGCCGGCGGCCTCGGCGTCCACCATGCGCTGCACCAGCACCGCCGGCGGCGCCGGATCGCCCAGGCCCGCTTCGGCGCGGTAGGCGCGCACCCGGTCGCTGAAGCCGCTGCGCCACACGTCCGCCACCCGGGCGGGCACGTCCGCCGCCGCCACGAAGAGGTAGCTCTCCAGCTGCCCGGCGAAGCTGTGCTCGCCGCCGTCCTCGTCCCCGGCGCTGCTGCGGACGGCGTAGCGGTCCTCCGGGCTTCCGAGGCCCGCGAGGGCTTCCTGGATGGCCTGGGCCACGTCCGCGGAGGGCTGCACCGAGGCGAGGTCCTGGCCCGCGGCGCGGCTGGCCCGGAAGGCCTCGGGCGAGACCACGAACCAGCCCGGGATGTCGAAGCCCGCGTCCTGGAGGCGGGCCAGGGCGCCGGCCTTGCCGCCCAGTCCTTGGGTTGAACCAGTATGGGTCCCGGTGTCGCCGGGGCGCAGGATGACGCTCATCGCGCCAGCCCCAGGGGCGCCAGCCAGCGGGTGGCATGGGGCAGCAGGCCCAGGCTCAGGTAGAGGGTCAGGGTCCAGAGCCCCGAGCCCACCTCGATGGCCTTCGCGCGACCCGGCAATGGCGAGGCGATGTAGCGCAGGGCCAGCACCCCGCGGATCAGGAAGCCCACGCCCAGCACGATCGAGATGGCCAGGGGCGCCCGGGTGCGCAGCCCCGCGAGGCTGCCGAAGACCGCCGTGGCCAGTACCATCCCGAGCCAGAATATGGCGGCCTTCCTAGTGCCCCACAGCGCGCTGTAGGTCTCCACGCCCTCCTCCTCGGATTCCGGCGCGCGGATCTTGCGGCCCAGCTCGATGACCACGCCGTTGCAGAGGCTGGCCAGGAGGAAGAACTCCAGGCCCCGGGGCGGCAGGGCCTGGTGCAGGGTCCAGTCGCAGCTGGTGGCGTAGAAGTCGATGAGGGGCATGATCACCATGTGGGACCAGAGGTAGACCACGGGCCGGGCCTTGAGCCAGTCCCGCACCCAGAACTCCTTGCTCATGGACGCCAGCCAGATCCAGGTCACGCCCAGCCACAGGACCAGCGAAGGCCGGTGCCACAGGGCCAGGCCCAGCTGCACCGCGCAGCCCACGGCGAAGAGGACCGCCAGCTCCTTCAGGGTCACGAGGCCCCGGGGCACGGGCCGGTAGGGGCGCCAGCGGCTGTCCTCCTCGAAGTCCTTGTGCTCGTCGGCCACGCGGAGCTGGAAGAAGAAGATCAGCGAGGTGGCGAAGGCCACCAGGAAGGACCGCAGCGACGGCCAGGACCCGGCCGCCCGGAGATTGGCGCTGTAGGCCACCGCGCAGAAGCTGAAGGCCGCGATGAGGGGGCCGTGGGCCGCCAGCGGGAAGCGCTCGGCCTGGTAGGTCCACCAGCGCTTCACGCGCGGGCCCCGGGGCAAGGCGTCGGATCGGCAGGCGGCTTCAGCGTCATCGTTCGAGGCGTTCCAGGAGGGCGAGGAGTCCAGGGTAATCCACCTTGGCGTTGTGGCGGCGGTCCAGGGGGATCCGCTTCACCCGGTGCACCGCGTCGAGGCCGGCCCAGGCCAGGGCCTCGCGCACCGCCTCCGGTTCTGCGCCGCCCTGCACCGCCAGCACCCGCTGGGCCTTCACCTGGGCCAACGCGGCCCGTTCGACGCCCGGGACCTGAAGGGCCGCGGTCTCCACCGTGAAGGGGAAGAGTTCGCCCTTGGCGTCCCGGATCCGCGCCGAGCAGCGGCCCAGGAGCCACACGCGGCCCTGGTCGTCCAGGCGCCCGGCGTCCCCGGTGCGGTGCCACACCTCGCCGTCCACCCGGAACTTGGTCTCCTCGTCGCCCCGGCCCTCGAAGTAGCCCTTCAGCACGTGGCCCCCGGCGACGACGATCTCCCCCGCCTCGCCTGGAGGACAGGCCATGGCGTCGAAGGCGGCGCCGTCGAGCTCGCCCAGGGGCGAGCCCCAGGCGTCCCGGATCACCCGCAGGCGGATCTCCGGTTCCACCGGCGGTCCCGCCAGCAGGCCCTGCCCCGAGGCCATGGCGGCGAGGTCGGCCTCGGACATCTCCGAGAAGGGCAGTTCGGCGATGGGCTCCGCCTCTGTGGAGCCGTAGACCGCCACCACCTCGGCCTGGGGCGCCAGCCGCTGCAGCCGCGCCAGCAGCCCCGGGAAGACCGGCGCGCCGCCGGTGTAGAGGGAGCGGAAGCTGTCGAGCTGCATACCCCGCGCTTCGGCGCCCTCCGCCAGGCGTTCGAAGAAGGCGGGGCTGGCGGCGCAGGTGGCGGGGCGGTGCCGCGCGAGCTCGTCCAGCACGGGACCGGGATCGATGCGCCCGGGGCTGCGCAGGTCCGCGTCGGGGATGAGCGTCCCCTGCCCCGAGGCCAGGTTCGCCAGCACGAAGACCGGCAGGGTGGCTAGGTCCAGCAGGCCCGGCTCGTGGCGCAGGGTGCGGGCCAGCACCGCGTGCTGGGTGAGGAGGAAGCCGTGGGTGCGCACCGCCGCCTTGGGCTCGCCGGTGGAGCCGCTGGTGAAGGTGACCAGCGCCGCGTCGTCCTCGGCCCGGGGCTCCAGGTGCCCGTCGGTGCCGCTCCCGGAGCCGAAGGGGATGGCGAAGGGCCAGTAGCGCGCGGTCACGATGCGCCGCGGGATCCGGCGCAGGGCGGGCACCCACCAGCGCAGCACCTGGGCCTTGGGGGTGCCGAGATACCCCTTCGGCGGGATGCGGGCGCAGCACTTGGCCACGTGCTCGTCCCCGGCGCTGGGGTCCAGGAAGACCGCCACCGCGCCGATGCGCAGGGCCGAGAGCAGCACCTCGTAGAGGTCCAGCCCCATGGGCACGAAGACGAGGATGGGGTCCCCGGCGCCCAGTCCCAGGGACCGCAGGAAGGCCGCCCCCCGGGCCGTGCGGGCCTCCAGCTCCCGGAAGGTCCAGGCGCGGCCGCGCTGCATGAGCGCGAGGGCGTCCGGCCGCGCCGCGGCCTGTTCCAGGAGGCGCTCGACGAGGTTCACGCCAGGGCCTTCGCATACAGCGTGTAGCGCCGGACCACCGTGGCGTCCTCGCCCATGGTGGCGCTGCGGTTGGCGTCGTGCATCAGCGCGTGGATGGCCTTCGTGAAGCCCAGGGCCTGGGCCTCCCGCTGCACGTGGGCCAGGAGCAGCTTGCCCAGGCCGCCCAGGCTGCGGTCCGGCACCTTGGCCAGGGTCTTCACGATCAGCGTGTCGGGCTGCCGTCCCGCCTGGGCCTGCAGCAGGTCCGGCACGCAGAAGACGAAGCCCACGGGGCGCGTCCCGGCCTCCGTCGCCTGCTCCGCCAGCCACACCAGGCGCGGGTGGGCGTAGGGCTTGATCTTCGCGTACATGGCGAGGAACTCGGCCTTCGGCAGGGGCGTGTAGAGCACGTTCCCCGCGAAGGCGGTTTCGCTCACCTCATAGATGCGCGCCAGCTCCCCGTCGAAGTCCCCCAGGTCCAGGGGCCGCATCGAGACCCCCGCCGCGCCGAGCTTCGCCTCCAGTCCGGGCAGCCGCGGGTCCGCCGAGGCCATCCGCGCCTCCAGGGCCGACTGGTAGGTCTGGAACGGTCCGAAGCCCGCGGCCTCCCACCAGGCGGGCCATTCAAGCGGGTTCCAGGGCTCCAGGGCGAAGCGGGGGAAGCCGCAGTCGTCGGTCATGAAGCGGTAGCTGCGCCAGGTGTTGCCGTCCATGGGTCCCACGGCGAGGGTGCAGCCTTGTGCCGCGAGTTCCTTGCACGCCGCGTCCAGCAGCGCGCGGGTGGTCGTGGCGTCCGCGGCCGCGAAGTGCCCGATCACCCCCAGGCGGTGGCCCGGCCAGACGGGCACCTCGGACCACCAGAGGCTCGCCCGGCCCTGGCCGCCCGCGTCGGCCAGGTGCAGGTCCGGCGCCTGGAGGGCGAGCTGGGCGGGATCCAGGACCGGGAGCCCTTCGGCGGGCTCGGGGAGGTCCGTCCAGGGCGCGGCGACGTGACGCAGGCTCATGCATCCCCCAGGGGTTCGAAGGTCAGGCGCGCGCCGGGCGGCACCCGCAGGGTGAGCCCCGCCACGGGCCGGGGCAGCGCGGGGTCAGGGGCCGAGATCCGGAAGCGGGAGAGCAGCACCGACAGCACCGTGACGCCCTCCGCCATCGCGAAGCCCATGCCCAGGCAGGTGTGCGGCCCCAGCCCGAAGGGCAGGTAGGCCGGATGGTCCGCCTCCCCCAGGAAGCGCGCCGGGTCGAAGCGCTCGGGGTCCGTCCAGTGGGCCGGGTGGCGGTGGAGCACGTAGGGGCTCACCAGCACACTGCCGCCCCTGGGGATGTCGAAGCCGCCGAGGGACTCGGCCTCGATGGCCCGGCGCTCCAGCACCCAGATGGTGGGATGGAGGCGCAGGGCCTCCTGGAAGGCGGCCCGGGCGTGGACGAGCTTCGGGAGGTCCGCCGCGCCGGGCAGCCTTCCGCCCAGCACCGTCCGCCCTTCCTCCCTGATGGCTTCCGCGGCCCCGGGGTTCCGCGCGAGGTGGTGCAGGGCCCAGGCCATGGCGTGGGCCGTGGTCTCGTGGCCCGCCATGAGGAGGGTCAGCACTTCATTGCGCAGCTCGTCCGGCGCGAGGCCGTCCTTGCCGCCCTCCGCGCGCAGCCGGTCCAGGAGGTCCATGCCCAGCGTCTCGCTGCGGGCGGCCAGGATGCGGTCCACCACGGCGCGGATGCGCGCGAGCCCGGCGCGGTAGCGCCCCCGGGAGGCGTTGGGCAGGCGCTGGGGCCAGTCGGAGAGGGTGGACATGCGCTTCCAGTAGTGGCTCAGGACGTCGGCCTGGGCCCGCTCCATGGCGTCCACATCCCCCTCGACGTCGCTGGAGAAGAAGGCCTCGGCGGCCACCCGGAAGGCGAGGCCCGCCATGGCGGCGCCGGCGTCCACGGCGAGGGGCCCGGCCTTCGCCTGGGCAGCCCAGCCCTCCGCCAGGGCCGACGCGGCGGACGCGAAGCGGGGCACCAGGGCCGCGATGCGGTCGGGGTGGAAGGCCGGTCCGGCGAGGCGGCGCCGCCGCGCCCAGGCGGCCCCGTTGGCCGTGAGGAGGCTCTCCCCGGTGATGTCCATGAGCAGGGCCACGGAGCGGGTGCGGCGGTCGAAGGCCGCGGCGCGGGCCTGGAGCACCTCCCGGGCCAGGGCCGGGCTGGACAGCAGGTGCAGGGGCAGGGGCCCGAGCTTCAGCAGGGCCACGTCGTGGGCGTGGCCGGCCTCGGTGAAGACGCCCAGAATGTCCTGGCGCAGGCGCCAGGCGTGGCCCAGCAGCGGCAGGCCCTTCGGTCCGGGGGCGGTGCTCAACGGGAGCCCTTCATCGATGGTGGGTTTCCTCGGGGCGGGCGGGCATCGGTCTCCGGGGGTGCGCGGCCAGTGTACCGCCGCGCCTCCCGGGGCGAAGGAGCGGGGGCCCGGGGCGCCGGCCTTGGCTATGCTGGGCGGATGCGCCGAACCGACCTGCCCCTCCGTGCCCTGCCCGCCCTCGCGCTCCTCCTCGCCGCCTGCGCGAAGCCCGCGAGCCCGCCGACGCCGGCGCCGGCGCCCCAGGCCGCGGCGGCCCCCAAGCCCGGCATCCTGCCCATGCTGCCGCCGGACAAGGAGGGCGACCTGCCCTGCGATCCCAAGGACCGGGGACCGCTGCTCATCGGAGTGACGACCCGGGAGAAGATCCTGGCCCACCGCCCGGTATTCAAGACCAACACCGAGCACGCCGTGCTCACCCCCGAGTGGCAGGCCCGCTGGAAGGCCATCGACACGCCCATGGCCATCGTGACCGCCTTCGGCTCCTGGTGCGGCGACAGCCAGCGGGAGATGCCCGACATGCTGGCCCTCGACGCCCTGGGCAACCCCTTCATCCAGGTGCACTACTTCGGCGTCTACCGGGACAAGAAGGCCCAGGACGCCTGGTGGCACGAGGGTCTCGCCCCCCAGCCCCTCTCCCACGTCCCCACCTTCTGGCTCTACGTCCAGCAGCCCGGCGGCGGCTGGAAGTTCGTGGACAGCATCGTGGAGAACCCGCCGAAGAAGGGGCAGCGCATGGGCGAGGCCATCCTGGAGATGGTGGAGCGGGCGCGGTAGGCCGCGGCCTGGAACGCGAAGGGCGCCCCGCGGGGCGCCCTTCGTATGCCTCGGGAAGCAGGGCCTAGAGCCGCTCGACGCGGACCTCCACCTTCCCGGGCTTGCCCTTCGGCTCCTCCTTCGGGGCCTCGCGGTCGCGGTCCCGGTCGCGGTCCCGGTCGCGGTGCTCGCGCCTCGGTTCGTCGCGACGGGATTCGTCCCTCCGGTGCTCCTCACGCCGGTGCTCCCGCTCGGGCCGGGCGGGCGGCGGCGCGGGGGCGGCCTTGGGCGCGGGCGGGGGCGGCGGCGCGGCGGCCACGGGCTTGCCGCCCCAGGCCACGCCCACCTGCTTGATGCGGTCCACCAGGCGCTGGGGCTCCAGCACCTGGATGCCGTCGCCGAACTGCATGCACCACCGCGAGATGGCCCGCAGGCCGGTCGCGGTGAAGGTCACGGTGGCCTTGCCCTCGGCGGCGTCCTCGATCCTGAAGTCCGGGAAGGGCGCCGGGGCCTGCTTCACCGCGAAGATCCACTGCTTCATCAGCGTCGCCTTCACGGCGATGGGCTCGCCCCCGAGCCAGCCGCCGATCTGGTTGGCCGGCGTGCCGTCCTTGAAGGGGCCCTGGGCCGCGCGGCCGGGGCCTTCCACGGGATTGACCTCCTTGAGGTGGTCGAGGCGGTGGTGGCGCTCGGCGTTGTAGCGGCGGTCCCAGCCCCAGGCGAACCAGGCCCGGGTGAACACGTCGAAGATGAGCCGGCGGGGCTCGAAGGTGCGGGGCGGGTTGGCGGCGTCGTCGAGGAAGATCAGCTCCACCGCCTGGCCCGCGCCGATGGCGGCGAGCACCGTGGCGGCGTGGGGCGTGAGGGACGGCGGCGCGGCGGGCTCGGCCTTGGCGGGGGCGGCGGCCTTCTTCGGGGCGGCCTTGGCAGGCTTCTCCGCGGGCGCCTCCAGGGCTCCCGGGATCAGCGGGGCTGCCACGGCGGCCTCGGCCGTCGCCGGCTTCGCCGCCTTCTTCGCGGCGGCC
>JABLTH010004034.1_pt1 | contig 62193 bp, 54 predicted proteins | sample 7875711 | NCBI WGS metagenome assembly JABLTH01 (sample SAMN14941262, study PRJNA633318) | bioreactor metagenome | isolation source: bioreactor | place: China | collected 2019-03-05 | reverse complement strand
TGCGTTGCGAAACCGGGCACGTGTCGTCAAGACACGCCTCCCGGTTTCGCGCCTTGCCCCTCGGCAAAACAATCTCGGCCAGCTTCGGAAAGAGGTTCTGGAATAGCCTCTAAGAACCTCGTTTTGAAGGCCTCGCTCGATGGGGCACCGCTTGTTTCGGTCTAAAATGCGCCATTTTTATGATTCTGGGTCAAGCGTGCCCATTGGTATCCCCAAAATATGATAGTTTTTTGTTGCGTTAGCAAGTTCTTGTGCTATCTTGCAAAAGATTTGTGAGTTTTTGAAAGGTGAAGTCATGAGCACAACTGCAATTGCCGAAAAAACATCAAAAGCGCCCCTGCGCGTGGAGGCCAAAGCGACGCCTGAACCGATGGATGGCGCCCGGATGCTGGTTAAGAGCCTTGAGGCGCACGGTGTGGAATATATCTGGGGACTCTCCGGGGGCGCGGCGATTCCGATTTTTGACGCGCTGATCACGACCAAGACCAAAATCAAATTGGTGCTTGTGCGGCATGAGCAGGGCGCCACGCACATGGCTGACGGCTATGCCCGCGCGACGGGGAAGCCAGGCGTAGTGTTGGTGACGAGCGGCCCGGGGGCGACCAATACAATCACGGGCATTATGACGGCGCACATGGATTCGGTGCCGATGATCGTGATCACCGGCCAGACCATTTCATCCATGCTCGGCAAGGACGCGTTTCAAGAGGCGGATGTGTTTGGTCTGACGATGCCGGTGGTGAAGCACTCGTATCTGATCAAGAACGCCAACGACATCCCGCGAATCATGAACGAGGCATTTCACATTGCCACGACGGGCAGGCCCGGTCCGGTGCTGCTCGACATTCCAAAGGATGTGAGTTCAGCTCCTTGCACGGCAACGTTGGATGCGCCGATGGATTTGCCCGGCTATCATCCGCGCACCTCGGTGAACATGCAGCACGTGAAGGCGATTGCCGATGCGCTGTCGAATTCCAAACGTCCTGTGTTGCTCTGCGGCCACGGCGCCTTGATTGCCAAGGCCGCGCCGGAAGTGCGCGCGCTGGCCGAAAAACTCGGCGCGCCGGTGACCACCACGCTGTTGGGCAAGGGCGGTTTTCCTGAAACACACCCGCTCGCGCTGGGGATGTTGGGGATGCACGGCACGGCCTATTCGAACAAGGCGGTGGTGGAATGCGACCTCATCCTGTCCATCGGATCGCGCTTTGATGATCGCATCATCGGGCAGCCGGCGAAGTTCTGCAAAGACGCCGTCCGCATCCACATTGACGCCGACTGGGGCGAAATCAACAAGATGATCAGGGTGCAGCACTATTGCGTGGGCGACGCGCGCGAAATTTTGCGCGAATTGCTCAAGTTGGTGCACAAACTCGACACAAAGGAGTGGCTGGCGCATCTCGATGGCTATAAGAAAAAATTCCCCCTGAAATATAAAAAGCAGGGCGGATTGAAGATGCAGCAAGTGTTGGATGAGCTGAATAAACTTATCAAACCGACCTCCATCATTTCCACGGATGTGGGCCAGCACCAGATGTGGGCCGCCCAATTCATCAAATCCATTGAGCCTGACACTTGGCTGAGCTCCGGCGGCGCGGGCACGATGGGCTACGGCTTCCCCGCCGCCATTGGCGCGCAGTTCGGCAAGCCGAAGGAGCAGGTCTGGGCGATCGTGGGCGACGGCGGATTTCAAATGACGCTCTCAGAACTGGCCACCGCCTGCGTGCACAAACTGCCGGTGAAGGTGATGGTGTTGAACAATCACTATCTGGGCATGGTGCGCCAGTGGCAGGAGTTGTTTTTCGAATCGCGCGAGAGCGGCGTGGACCTCGAGGGGAACCCCGACTTTGCGAGGCTCGCGGAGGCGTATCCGGGCGCGAAAGGCTTCACGCTCAAGCGCCCGGCGGATATCCGCAAAATTCTGAAGCGCGCGATGGAGTACAACGACGGCCCTTGCGTGATCAACGTCGAGTGCGTGAAAGCGGATAACGTGTATCCCATGATCCCGGCTGGGCGTCCGATTGAGGATATGCTCCTCGACGCTCCGAAACACAAAATGGAAAAACCAACAGGCTCAACCTGATCTCATACGGCGAGGCAAGAACATGACAACGACAACCGCACCCACTCTGGCTCACCCGGAAAAAAATGCCCCGGCGCGAAAAGCGCCTTTTGTGCACACGTTGAGCGTGTATGTGTCCAACAAGCCCGGCGTGTTGGCGCGCATCGCCCAATGTTTCGCGCGGCGCGGCTTCAACATCGAATCCCTGGTGGTCTCTCCCGCGATGGATGGCCAGTTTTCGCGCATGACCATCGGCGTGAGCGGAAATCCTGACGGCCTCGAACAGATCATCAAGCAAGTCTCCAAGCTCATTGATGTGCTGCGCTGCATGGACCACACCGGCGACGCGGCGGTGACGCGGGAGCTGGCCATGATCAAGTTGGGCGTGGGTCCCGCGGAACGCCCGGAGGCGCTTCAGATCGGCGAGCATTTCGGCTGCAAGAATGTGGATTTGACGGAGTCGTCCATGATTCTGATGTGCACGGGCAGCACCGAAAAGCTGGATGCGATGGTGCGCATGCTCCAGAAGTTTCGCGTGATCGAACTGGTGCGCACGGGCAAAGTGGTCATGGCGCGCGGCAGCGAGATGACCTGATTTCTAATCCTTCATCACCGCGCTTTCATCCCCGTCCGAACCGTGTTAGGTTTTGCGTTGGGTGAGCGCGGTGTGGCTGATTCGCAAGGTTCAAAATTGGTTTCGAGGGCGTCCGTTCCGGCAATGGCTGGCGCTCGTGGTTCTGGCCGTCTTCTCCACGATGCTGGTGATGACCGGCTTCGAGTTTTTCAAGGATGTCTTCTTCGCCAATCTTTCCCCGTGGACTTCGCACGCGCTGACCATCGTTTTTACCGCAGCGCTTTCGGGCCTCGTGATGTTCATCACCTCGCGGCTCTACGTTCGCATCCTGCGTCAGACCATCGAAGAAACGGCGGCGCGGATGCGCGTAATGAAGGAGCTTGGGCACGAACGAAATTTCATGCGCGCGCTCATGGAATACACGCCCGACCGCATCTATTTCAAAGACAAAAAGAGCCGCTTCATCCGCATCAATAACGCCACGGCAAAGGACTTCGGGCTCTCGCATCCGCGCGAAGCGGTCAACAAAACCGATGCCGATTTCTTTGGCGAGGATCACGCCTCGCGCACGCGCAAGGCTGAGGAAGATATTATCGGCACGGGCGAGATGATGGTTGCGTTGGAGGAGAAGGAAGTCTGGCGCGATGGCCGCGTTTCCTGGGTGTCTTCCACCAAGGTGCCGTTGCGCGACCGGCGCGGACAGATCATCGGAACGTTCGGAATTTCACGCGACATCACCGACCGCCTCCAACGCGACATGCGCACGCGCCAGTTGTCCCGCGCGGTGGAGCAGAGCCCCGTGATGGTGGTGGTGACGGATGCCGAGGCGCGGATTGAATACGTGAATCCGGAGTTTTGCCGCATCACGGGCTATCCCGCCGAAGACGCGCAGGGACAAAACATCTCCATCCTCAATTCCGGCAAGACGCCGCCCGGTGTGATGGAGAATCTGTGGGCCACGATTCGCGCGGGAAAAAATTGGGCGGGCGAGTTTCTGAACCGCCGGAAAAATGGCGAACTCTTCTGGTGCCGCTCCGCGATTTCCGCCCTGACGGATGACCAAGGGCAGATCGCCCGCTACGTCGCGGTGATGGAGGATGTCACCGATGAAAAGCTCTCCACCGAAGCGTTGAAGGAGGCCTTTCGACGTCGCGAAGATTTGGAGCGAATCATCAGCCAAAGCCCGGTCGTGCTGTTCCTCTGGCGCAATGCGGCCGGCTGGCCGGTGGAATTTGTTTCCGCCAACGTTTCCATGTTCGGCTATACGCCCGACGATCTCACCTCCGGTCGAGTGTCCTATGCCGAGATTGTTCATCCCGACGATTTGCCTCGCGTCGCCCGTGAAGTCGCGGAACATGGCGCAAAGAACGACGACGAGTTTGTTCAAAGCTATCGAATCAAGACGCAGCGCGGCGACTATCGCTGGATCGAGGACCGAACGAATATCCGCCGGGATGAACAAGGAAAGATCACGCACTATCAGGGCATCGTGCTCGACATCACCACGCGGCGCGCCGCCGAAGACGCGAATCGAAAGCTGACCGAAGGCCTCCGCACCATCCTCGACGCGACCGACGAGTTGATGGCTTGCGAAACGGTGGATGAAATCTGGCGTCGCGCTGTGGAACTTACGCGCGAACGGTTCGGACTTGAACGTAGCGGCATTGTGATTCTGGAAAGCGGTCGGTTGCGCAACACCTATGGAACGGACCTGGCGGGAGAGACCACGGACGAACGATCCCACAATTTCGAGTTGAACCCGCGATGGTCCGAGCGCTCGCGCATGCGTTCGCCTCAGGAGTCCAGGTGGCAGGCGGAAATCGAAGACCTCTATGAATGGGACGGCCGCGGCTTTCAGGGCGTCGGGCGCAAGAGCGCCATTGTCACGACACCCATTCAAACGGCGGATCGCGTGCTCGGCGTCTTCTGCAACGATTATGGAATCAGCGGGCGCGATGTGGACGAGGGCACGCAGGATGTCGTCGCGGTTTTTTGTTCGGTGCTGGCCACGGTCGTTTCGCGCAAACAGGCCGAATCAGACGCGCACCGGCAGGAGGCCGAAAAGCGGCGGGCCATCGAAGAAGCCGACCGCCTGAACTCGCTGGGAATTCTGGCCGCGGGCATGGCGCACGAGGTCAACAACCCCTTGCAAGGCATGCTCACGCACTTGCATATCGCCACACGAAAAATCCCCGCCGCATCTCCAAGCATCGAAAATCTGAAGATGGTCGAAAAAGGAATCGAGACCATTTCCGCGCTCGTCCGAAAGCTGCTCACGTTGGGGTCGTCGCAGGAAGGCGGCAGCGAAGATGCGGAATGCGGCGAGGTCATTCAATTCGTAACGCAACTATTTGAAGGCCAATTCCAGCGCGCCCAAATCGCGCTTCGAGTTGAGAACGGCTGCCCGACCGCCAAACTGGCCATGCCCCGCCGCGAGATGATTCAGGTGCTCATGAACCTGCTGATCAACGCACGCGACGCCATGCCCGCCGGCGGGGAAATCCGATTGAATTGCGCAAAGGAATTGGATGGCGTCCAAGTGCGAATTCAAGACGGCGGCACCGGCATTTCGCCGGAAGTGCTCACGCATATCTTTTCGCCATTCTTCACGACCAAGGGCGCCAAAGGCACGGGCCTCGGCTTGAGTGTCGCGGAGGCGCTGGTTAGAAATTGTGGCGGTTCCATTCGTGTGGAAAGCACACCAGGGGTTGGATCCGTATTTTCGCTGTCAATCCCGCCGGCGAAGGGGCAGGGAAAATGAACGCCACAATCTTACTCGTGGATGATGACGAACTCGTTCGATCGGGGACTCGCGAGATTCTCGAAACGGATGGGCACGTGGTGGTGTGCGCGGCTTCCGGCGAGGAGGCCTTGACCGCCGCGCGGAAAGGGCGGTTTGACCTCGTCTTGTGCGATATGGTGATGCCGGGCATCGGCGGAATTGCCACGCTCCGCCAGTTGCGCCAGGCATACCCGCACTTGCCCGTTATCATGATCACCGGACACGGCTCCGTAAAAAATGCGTTGGAATCGCTGAAGTCAGGCGCGACGGACTATTTGCAGAAGCCTTGCACGCCGCAGGAAATCCTGCATCGCGTTCAAACGGTTCTCGACGCTCGCGAATTGCAGCGCGCCCTGGCCGGCGAGCGCGAACGACAGGAGATTCGGAAACGCGATCTGAGCGAGCAACTGGCGCGCGCGGAACGGATGGCCTCGCTGGGGATGATGGCGGCGGGCGTCGTGGAAGAATTGCGCGAGACCCTCGGGCCGCTCAAACCCTCCAGCGCTTCGCCGAGTGACGACCCGCCGATTCCGCGGGCGGTTCTTGACGATGCCGTGATCAAGGCGCACGCCACGTTGGATGATCTTTGGGTGATTGGCCGACGCGAGCCCACGCCCAAGAAACGCCTGCAACTGACCTCTATCCTTCACGACTTCGTGGCCTCCGAGAACGGCCGGCGCTTACGAGCGATCTGCCCGAATGGGGCGCTTCAGCTTCAGGTCCCTGCCGACTTGCCGGAAATATTCGGATCGGAGCCTGACCTGCTGCGGGCCTTCGGAAACCTCGTGACCAATGCATTTGAATCCAACCCGAGGGGAACAGTGGTTGTGCAGGTGCAGTGCAACTCGTTGGACTCGGCCGTGGGGCGATATGGCGCCGGCGCGCCCGGCGAGTATCTCGTGTTGTCGGTGGCAGACGCCGGCGAGCCGGTTCGTCCCGAGATGTTCGACCGCCTTTTTGAACCGTTCTACATTCGGCGAATGTTGAACCGAAAACTTCTGAGCGGCCTCGGCCTGACGGTGGTTTATCGCACGGCGGAAGACCACGGCGGATTTCTCGATGTGACTGCCGGCGGGCAAACGGGCAATGTTTTTCGAATGTTCATTCCCACCGCCAGTTCGCTGCGCCAGGCGCTCGCGCCTGAACGCGCGGACTTTTCGGGCCGCGAAGTGGTCCTCGTGGTGGATGACAATCGGGAGCAGCGCGATCACGCGGCGGAGATGTTGCAAGGGTTGGGCTACAAGGTCATCGCCGCAGCGAATGGGCGGGAGGCCTTGGCGCTGGTGGCGCAGGAGGCGGAGCAGGGCAGGCGCGTGGACCTTGCCGTGCTGGACCTGATTCTGGGCGACGATATGGATGGCGTGATCGTGTTCGAAAAATTGTTGGAACAAGGCGCGTGCAAGAAGGCTGTGATCTTGAGCGGGTTCGCCGACCTCGCGCGTATTGTGGAAGCGCGCAAACTGGGCGTGCGTCAAGTGGTCCAGAAGCCGTTCACGTTTGAGACGCTCGGTCGCGCCGTCCGCGAAGAACTCGATTAACAAATCTTCACATCACCCCGAGCGGCGTATAGGCGCGCCCAAGAATCGCCGCGCTGGGAGCGGCCAAATGCTTGTCCAGCAGTGTCGCATAAACGGAGCGAAAATCGGTGGTGTATTTGAGATCGCCCTGATCGAGATCCTGCGGCCGCAGGCTGGGCATCTTGCCGTGCAGCCCGCCGCGAATGTGCCCGCCGCAAAGGAACATGGGCGCGGCCGTGCCGTGATCCGTTCCCCGGCTCGCGTTTTCTGACACGCGCCGCCCAAATTCGCTGAACGTCATGATGGCCACGCGGTCGAGATTGCCCTGCGCCGCGAGATCCTGCACAAACGCCTTCAGCGCATCGCCCAATTCCCGAAGCCTCCGCTCGTGCGCGCCTGACTGATTCACATGCGTGTCAAAGCCGCCGTGCGAGACGTAGTAAACCCGCGTGGTCATCCCGCCCGCAATCAGGCGCGCCACCAATTCCAACTCGCGGCCCAGTCGCCCCGCGCCGAAATTTTCGCCCTTAACCTTTCGCGCGATGGCGAGAATCTTGTCGGAACTGACTTGGGCGTCCAGCGCCGTGCGCTCCAAAAAGTCTATCGCCGTTTCTTCGCTCATCCGCGTCGCGCCGGAGGCGAGCGAGCCAATGCTCGCGCCTTCGTTATTGTCCTCGCCGAATCGCCCGCGCCCATTCATCTGACGAAAGTATTCCTCCTCCGGATCCAGCGCGTCGCGCGCGCCGAGCACGCGATAAAATTGCGGATTTTGGAAGGAAACGCTGTGCGAAGTCTTTCCGGTGAACGCTTGCGGCTCTTCGTCTCCGATACTGATGCCTGCGGTGGAATCCACGCCGGCGCATTGATTGTCGAAGTAGCGGCCCAGCCAACCGGAGGGAAGCGCGCGGTCAGCGTCCGCCGCAGTCTGCCAGATTTCCGTCGAGCGAAAGTGCGAGCGGTTCGGATTTGGATATCCAACACCGTGGACGATCGCCATCTGGCCGTTGTCGAACAGCTCCTTGAAGCCTGCCAGCGCGGGATGCAGGCCGAAATCGTCCGTCAGGCGGAGCGCATCTTTTCGCGGAATGGCCAGGGTCGGCCGCGCTTTGAAATAGAAGTCGTTGCTGTAAGGAATCACGTTGTTCAGCCCGTCGTTGCCGCCGGCGAGTTGAATCACGACGAGGATCGGCGAATCCTTTCCGGTCGGGCGCTGAACGACCGCGCCGAGCTGATCCGCGTAGAGCGATTGCATGGTCGCCTGAATGAAACTGGGGACGGTCCACGTCAACGCCGTGCCCATCAGGGTTGTTCTCAGAAACTCGCGTCGCGTCTGGAGGGTGGAGTTGTTCATGCCGTGATCTCCATTTCAGCAAAGCTGGTATTGCGGCGTGCTCATCATCAGATGAACAATATCGCGCAGTTGAGCCTCGGTCCACTTCTCGGGCGGGGGCAGGGCGGAGAGGAATTCGGTGAGCGAATTGACATCCTTCTCGCGCAAGCGGGAGCCGTAGAGCCGCCATTGAAGGCGATCCTGCACTTCGCGTAGAGAGGCGCCGTGCGCGCGAGAGAGCCATTGCGATGGATCAATCTTTGGCGCCATCGCATTGAGGCCGGGCATGCGCCCGCCGGACGCGCCCGCTCGCATTTCTTCGGCTCCTTTCACGAGCATTCCCGCAATGTTGTAGCGATGGAGAAGGCGCGTGGTGCTGATCCAAGCGATGCCGCCATCCCATCCCTTCACGCTCGGCGGCGCAAAAAGTTCTTGCCCCAGCGCGCGGAGAATCGTGACGGCATCCGCCGTATCCGGCAAAGGCGACTCCGTCGCGCGCGCCGTTCCCACAAGCCACTGGACCGGGCTTTTGATCTGCGTGCCCATTGCGCGGTCGGAGTAAAACTCGCGGCTCAGAAATACCGTCTTGAGAAAGGGGCGGAACTCAAACCGGGCATCCACCAGCGCTCTCGCCAGTGCGCGCGTGAGGTCCGGGGGCGGATCCTCGAACGCGAAAAACGACCACAACTTCCGGGCGATGAAGACCGCCGACTGCGGCTGCCGGATGATGGCATCAATGACCTCTTCGCCCCCGAGCTTTCCCGTCTGGGAGAGCACGCGCTTGGTCCCGTCATCGTGCTGGCGGCTTCGCGCGATAAATTCAAACTCGTCCGGATGCAACGTCCATCCCGTGAACGCGCGCGCCGCCTCCTTGACATCCTGCTCGGTATAGTGTCCCTCGCCGAGCGTGAACAACTCCATCAACTCCCGCGCAAAATTTTCGTTCGGGTGATCCTTTTTCGATTGGGCATTATCGAGATAGATCAGCATCGCGGGATCTTTGGCCATTTCCACGAGCAGCGTTCGCCAGTTGCCGATTCCATGTGTGCGGTAGAGTTCGTTCTGGCGATAGAGGCAATATGTTGAATGGACCTTCTCCGCGCTGCTGGTGAAATGGCCGTGCCAGAAAAGAGTGAGCTTTTCTTTCAACGGAAATTTTGTGAACCGCATCCGGTTCAGCCACCAGCCCCGGAGGTCGAAGAGCCATTCCGCCTGTTGCGCGCGAAAAGCCTCCTGCCGCTTCCGACGCTCTTCATCGGACAATGATCGAAGCAAGCGGCGGTCTGGTCGCTGTTTGGCCTCGGCGGAGATCCACGCGGGTGGGGGAAGGGCCTCTTCGATTTCGGGAAAGTCCACGAGATCCGCGACTACGGTGTGCGGGCCCCTTGCGAGCGCCGCCTCGACCTCCTTTGGCGCCGCGCCGAACCCTGCGCGCCGGAGCAAATGCGCCGCCGCATACCGATCCCACTCTTGTTTAGAAATCGCCTCCAACATTGATCGTGCTCCGAAGACAACAACGGCTGGACCCACTATTTATTGTGCAACCAATGTGCCCCATAACGCGACACCTTGCAGCAAAATAGGGCGTAGGGCGCGCTTGGCCCCCCGTTGCGGCGGGCCCTTCGATGGCGCCATTTCGATGAGGGTTGCGGCGACGGATAGCCTCTACTCCCCCCATTCGAACCAGCCAAATGTGCAGTCGTGGAGCGGTGGTCCCGGAAGCGGAGTCAGCGAAATCATGGGGTCCCTCGAGTTGTGGATACCGAGGGGCGGTGTTTGTGGTGATGCTAGTTCCTCATGACTTCAAAGTTCACAGGTGGCCGACACACGTAAGCGGACGGCGGAGCCTCACTCGATTGTAAAGCACTTCAAGTTGTCACAGACTGCCCGATGCGCTTCCGATCACCTTTGAAATCGCCGCCGCTGCACCGGTTGCTTTGGCCGACAGAACCCTTTCGCCGCTGACGGACCATCGAGCCGCTCCTTAGTCTCCCAAATCTCCACTCCGACGCGCTCATCCACTTATGCGCATATGCGCATATGCGCATAAGTGGATGACCAACAACTGGCGCTTGCGGGAAACGGGATGGTTCCACAAATTGTTCATTTGAGGGCCTTGATCCAGTCCGTTCAAACACCGGCATTCCGTCTCGCAGACGTGTTTGCTTGCTCACGGGATGGCGGCAAACCCTCCGAAAAACTTTGGACCTGTCGTCGGAACTACTCTAGAATCTGCGCATGCATATTCCCGATGGATATCTTGGTCCGCAGACCTATCTGGCCGCGTATGGCGTGATGGCGCCGCTTTGGGCGGCGGCGTTGCGGCGCGTCAAAAAAACAATTCGCACGCGGCAGGTCCCGCTGCTTGCCATGGGCGCGGCGTTTTCTTTCCTCATCATGATGTTCAACATCCCCATCCCGGGCGGAACGACGGGGCATGCAGCGGGGGGCGTGCTGGTGGCGATTCTTCTGGGCCCGTGGGCTGCTGTGGTTGCCGTGTCGCTGGCGTTGGCTGTGCAGGCATTTCTTTTTGGCGATGGCGGAGTCACCGCGCTGGGCGCGAACTGTTTCAATATCGCGTTTGTCATGCCGATGGTCGGGTGGTGGGTGTACAAACTGATCGCCGGAAAATCGGACGTCCACTCGTCGCGCCGGATTTGGGCTGCCGCGATCGGAGGTTACGCCGGCCTCAACGCCGCGGCGCTTTTCACCAGCCTCTTGATTGGTGTGCAGCCCCTGATCGCGCACGACGAGACCGGACGCGCGCTCTATTGCCCCTACGGTCTGAAGGTGGCGGTGCCGGTGATGATGATTGAGCACCTTTCGCTTTTTGGATTTGTTGAAGCGCTGGTCACGGGCTTGGTCGTCGCGCGTTTATGCAAGAGCGATTCGGAATTATTGCGCGTCGGAGAACCGTCGCATTCGATGACACGCAAAATGGCGTGGGCGATCGCGATTCTGGCGGTTCTTGTTCCGCTGGGTTTGTGGCTTCCGGAACACTTTGGCGCCGGCGGCGCCTGGGGCGAGTGGGGCGTGTCCGAGTTGGCAGAGCGCGTGGGGTTCACTCCGGCGCGAATGGACCGGCTTGCTTCGCTCTGGGCTTCTCCGATGCCGGACTATGCCTTGCCTGGGCAGGAGGGCGCGCCGTTGGCGCACTTGAGTTTGTCATATATCCTGTCGGCTCTCATCGGTGTCGCCGTTCTTTCCGTGCTGGTGTGGGGCATGCGAGCATGGCTTGTAGGAAAGACCACCGCTGAAAAAACTACCTGATTGGATGATTCAAAATGCGCCGCCCGGCGGCGTGTCTACGGGAACGCTTCGCCGGGCGGTCACGCGGCACGGGCTTCGGCATTTCACGCGGCTGGTTGCAATGCTATCTGCTGCGCCCGTGGAGGGCCGCGGTCACTGGCTCGAACGCCGGGATGCGCGAGCGAAACTCGCCGCCGTTCTCGTTCTTGCGCTGGCGGCGAGTTTCCTCTCGAGTCTCGCGGCTCTGGTCTGGTGTGTGGGTTTCAGTTGGCTGTTGATGCTTTCGACCGGCGTTTCGCCGCGCCGCTATGCTCTCTTTATGGCAACGCCGTTGTCTGTGGCGTTGTTTGTCACCGTGCCGGCGTGTTTGAATCTTTTTACTCCCGGCGCGGCGTTGGTCAGAATCTGCTCATTACCGGGAGGCGAGTGGGGGTGGTGGAAGTTCCCGGACGAATTGACAATCACCGACCATGGGGTCTTGGTGGCGGCGCGTGTGATCTTGCGCGTGCTCGCCATCGCGACGGCCCTTTGCCTTCTCGTGGCCACGACGCGCGCCGACCGTCTATGGCGCGCGTTGCGCGGGCTTGGCGCGCCCGCGCTGGTCGTCGCGCTGCTTTCCATGATGCACCGGTACCTTGATTTGTTGGGCCGTGTCGGGTGTGACATGTATCTCGCGCGGTTGAGCCGCGCGGTGGGAAAGTTGAGCCGCCGTGATGAGCGACATTGGATGGCCGCGAGCATCGCGTCCCTGTTTCGAAAAACACAAGCGCTCGCCGGCGCTATTCATGCCGCGATGATCTCGCGCGGCTATTCTGGCGAAATTGCATCCTTTGCGCGCGCCCGTTGGGCCTGGCCGGACACCATACTGCTGCTGGCCTTTATCGGCGTCTGTGCGCTGTTGCTGCGTGTGCCATGAACGAACCAGTCTTCACACTTGAGCAAGTGAGCTTCGCCTATCCCGGCCATGGCTCATCGCTCGACGCGATCAGCTTTTCGGTCCAGCCAGGCGAGCGCGTTGCGATTCTCGGCGCGAACGGAAGCGGAAAATCCACGCTGCTGCATCTTTTGAACGGATTGTATTTCGCCGCGCGCGGCGAAGTGCGCTTCAAAGGTGATTTGTTGACGCCTGAAACGATTGATCGTTCTCCGCTCGGAAGCGCATTCCGGCGCGAGGTCGGATTTCTTTTTCAGAACTCGGATGCGCAGTTGTTCTGTGCAACCGTGGAAGAGGAATTGGCGTTTGGACCGTTGCAGTTGGGATTTGATCGCGACCAAATCGAGCGGCGCATTTCCGACACGTTGAAGCTGCTGGCTATCGAAGACTTGCGCGCGCGGATTCCCCAGCAGTTGAGCGCGGGAGAAAAGAAGACCGTCGCATTGGCATCCCTTCTCACCATCGCCCCGAGAGTTTTGCTGCTCGATGAACCGACGGCGGGTCTGGACCCGCGCAGCCAGTCAGCGCTCGTGGACATTTTGGGCGAACTCTCGGAAGCGGGCGTCACGCTGATTACGGCCACGCACGATCTCGTGCTTTGCGAGCATGTGGCCGACCGCGCGCTGGTGTTGAGCGAAGATCATCGGTTGGTCGCGGATGGATTGCTCTCGCCGATTTTGCGCGATTTGACGCTGCTCCAAGCCGTCAACCTCGTGCACACGCACGCGCATCGCCACGGAGGCGAATGGCATCGCCACCCGCACACTCATCTCGGCGGGCATGAGCACGGTCATTGATCGCGGACTCGGAGATCACGCCGGTGGGTCAGGTGGCGAAGTGAGGGCATTCCATTCGCGAAGGCGTTGAGGCAAATCGGACGCGCCCGTCACATCTGAAATTACGGCCAGGCCATCCGCGCCCGCTGCGAGCAATTCGTTCGCGCGCGCGCGGGTGATTCCACCGATCGCGACGACCGGAACGTTCACGAGTTTTCGCAGCCTCGCAAACGCCGCGACGCCCATCGGCGCGTGCGCGAAAGTTTTGGAGGGGCTTTTGAAGATCGTGCCGATGGCGATGTAGGAAGGGCGCGCCGCGAGGGCGCGCGCGGCTTCCGCATAGCCGTGCGTGCTGATGCCCAGCCGCAAGCCCGCTTCACGCAGCGCGGCGATGTCGGTGGTCGGCAGGTCGTCCTGCCCGATGTGAACGCCGAAAGCATGATGACGAAGCGCCAGTTGCCAATGATCGTTGATAAAAACGCGGGCTTTTCGCTCCTTGCCGAGCTGAACAGCGCGCGCAACTTCCTGTTCCAGCGCATCGCCTGTCAAATCTTTCGCGCGCAACTGAACGGTGCGCACGCCGAGCGCGAGGAGTCGTCCAACCCAATCCGCGCGATCCACGATGGGATAGAGGCCGATCTCCCGAATTTCAGGGAACGAGAGCGACGCCGGACGATCGGCGTCGAGGGTGATGATGGGCAAGTCCTTCGGGTCAGCCGGCCAGCCGAGATGCGCCAACGCGCCGCGTCCCTTGCCCAGAGGTTTGCTGTGGCGAAGGCCCTGATTGACGTAGGCCTTCGCAATCACAAGCGCATCCAATTCGCTGAAACCCAGGGCCATCGCCGCTGCGATGGCGGAGGAGAGTGTGCATCCGCCGCCATGCGTGTGCCGCGTATGGATTCGCGGGCTCGAAAGCCATGCGTGCGAGTGACCGTCAGTCCAGAAATCGCGCGCCCACTCGCCCGCGTCGTGTCCGCCCTTGATGAGAACGGCTTTGGTTCCCATGCTCAACAGACGCGCCGCCGCCCATTCGACATCTTTGGGCGATCGTATGCTCATCCCGGTCAAATGCTCCGCTTCGGGGCGGTTGGGTGTGAGAAGGGCGAGGTGCGGGAAAAGGAGCGCAGCCAGGTCTTCGAGGGCGCCCGGATCGAGGAGCGGCGTGCCGCTCGTCGAGAGAATCAACGGGTCGCAAATGGCCGGCGCTTTGAGTCTGGAGCAGATTTCCGCGACCGCATGAATGGTCGAAGCTGTGCCGAGCATTCCGATCTTGATCGCTGCGGGCGAAGTGTCCGCGCGTAGCGACTCGAGTTGTGCTGCGACGATTTCACGTGCGAGGCAGTCTGATCGTTGCACGCCCATCGAATTCTGCGCGAGCACCGCCGTGATGACGGTGCAGCCCTGAACCTCCAGCCCTTGAAAAGTTTTCAGGTCGGCCTGAATGCCCGCGCCGCAGGTGGGATCCGTTCCGGCGATGGACCACACAACGGGAGGAGTGCTGGGTTTCGAGGAGGGCATTTGTTGTGTGCGGCTACGCTTTGTTGCCCACATGCCAGAACGGCGTTCCGAGGGTCGGCGTGCTGGGCGACGCCATTTCGCGCCGCGGCATCAAGCCGGCTTCAAAACCGGCACGCCCCGCGCGAACGGCTTCCGCAAACGCGGAGGCCATGGCCACGGGGTCGCGCGCGAGCGCAATCGCGCTGTTCACCAGAACGGCGTCGAATCCCATCTCCATGGCAGCGGCTGCTTCGGATGGGCGACCCAATCCGGCATCCACAACCAGCGTTGTATCCGGCATTCGCGCGCGCAGCGTGCGCAGTCCGAACTCGTTGACCAATCCCTGCGCCGAGCCGATGGGCGCGCCCCACGGCATGACAACTTTACAACCCGCTTCCATGAGTCGCTGCGCCACAACGAGGTCTTCGGTGGAGTAGGGCAACACTTCAAAACCTTCGGCGGCGAGAATGCGCGCGGCTTCGACGAGGCCGAGCGGGTCGGGTTGGAGATTGTAATCGTCGCCGATGACTTCGAGCTTGATCCATGTGGTGCCGAAAAGCTCGCGCGCCATACGCGCGGTGGTGACGGCCTCCTGAACCGTGCGGCATCCGGCCGTGTTCGGCAGCACTTGGACGCCGAGATTTTGAACCAATTCCCAAAAACGCTGGCCGGATTTTTCCGTGGGGTTCTGGCGGCGCAGCGAAACGGTCACGACTTCCGTGCCCGAGGCTTTGATGGCCTCGCACATGACTTCCGGCGAGGGGTAGAGCGCGGAACCGAGAAAAATGCGACTCTTCAGCGTGCGATTTGCGATGCTCAGCATGTCATCCTCCCTGGCGAGGCAGGACGATTTCAATATCGTCGTCTTCGCCCAATGTGGTGTTTGCGTATTCCGAGCGCGGCACGAATTCGAGATTGCGCGCGACGGCGCAGGCGCCGGGCGTGTAGCCCAGTTGCGCGAGCAACGCCGCGATGGTCAGGTTCGCGGAAATATCCATCTCCGATCCGTTGACACGGATTTTCATGGCAGCAATTCCAATCCTTTCTCGACCAATCCCGGCGAAACGAGAAAGCCGTGGCGATAAAGTCCGTTGATGCACAGCACGCCGTCCCGCATGAAGGCCGCCGGGCGGTTGTCCGGAAAGGCGGGGCGGCAATTGACAGAGGTGTCTTCAATTCGGCCTTCGGCGAATGCCGGGTGGACCGCGTAGGCGGCGGACAGAAGTTCCATCGCGGAGCGCACGCTGATGGGACTCAGATCGTCGCTCTCGATTTTCGTCGCGCCGATGACATAGAGGTGATCGGGGCGCGGGACGATGTAGAGCGGATAGCGCGGGTGCATCATGCGCACCGGTCGCTGGAGTTTGACATCGGGCGCGCGGACATACAGCAGTTCGCCGCGCACGCCGCGCAGGGTGGGGAAGTCGTTCCGCGCGCCGAGTCCGCGGCAATCCGCGACGGCGTCGAAGGATTTCCAATCGTTGGAAACCTGGATGCGCCCTTTTTCCAATCGTTGGACAAAATGGCCGGTGAGCCACTCTATGCCGTCGCGGCGCAGGGTTGCGGCGAGCGCCGAGAGCAACTCGCGGTTATCCAACTGCGCCTCGCGCGGGAAATAGAGTCCGTGTTGAAATCGGTCGGCAAGGGAAGGTTCAAGTTCAACGAGAGCGGGACCGTTGAGTTCCTTCATGGCCTCCGCGTCGTCGCTCTTGCGGCGGAATTCGTTACGCAGGCGGACGAGCTCGCCGTCGTCGGCGGGGTGCGCGACGACGAGGCTTCCGCGTTGTTGGAAGAAAACAGGGCGGGCGAATTCGGCGATCAGGCCGGGCCATTGTTTGAGGGATTCGATTCCCATTCGGGACACATCGGCTTCGGCGGTTTCGAGCTCGCAGTAGGGCGCGAGCATGCCTGCGCCGGTCCATGTGCAGCTTGTGCGTCCGGAGTCGTCGTCCTTTTCAAAGAGCGCGACCTTCCATCCGCGGCGGTGCGCCTGCAATGCGAGGAGGCGTCCCACGACGCCCGCGCCGGCAATTCCGAGAGTTTTGCTCATGATGATTTCCTCCGCGAGATCATCGCATACAAACATCCCGCGCCAAGGAAACTCGGCAGCGATGCGCCGATGGGCCACTTCTGAATGGTGATGGCTTGATAAGCTGCGAACCCGAGCAGCCACACGGCGATGGCGCGCCAGCGGGCGCGCGGCGCGGGGTCGGTTGCGCGGCGGCGGAGGATGAAATAGTCCGCGAGAACGATGCCGAAGAGCGGGCAGAAGGCGGAGCCGATGAAGGAGAGGAAGGGCTCGTAGGTCGAGGCGTCGAAGAAGAGCGCCAGCGCGGTGCCGATGAGTCCCACGGCGACGGTCGTGGCGCGCTCCGGCAGCTTCGGCCACAGACTTTGAGCCGAGATGGCAGCGGAAAAAATGTCGAGGAAGGTTGTGGTGAAGGTTGAGAGCAAGATGATGCCCAGCGCTGCAATCGCGAGATGCGACGTGCCAAGCAGTTCGATGACCATCGTATCCGGGGACTCGGATTGTGTGGCGAGTGAGGCGATGAGTCCGACGGCGTACATCCAACTGCTGCCGATGAAATAGCCCCAGAACGTTCCGCCCGCCATTTTGCGGGTGTTTCGCGCGTAGCGCGAGTAGTCGGCCACGAGCGGCAGCCAGGAAATCGGCATCACGATCACCGCATCGAGCGCCAGGAGGAATGGCGCATCGGAATTGGGGCGCGCGCTCCAGAGATCGCGGATGGGGTAGGCGCGAAGAACTTTCCATGTCATGATCACGGATAAGATGACGAGCAGGGCGACGGCGATGCGTTGCAGCGGACGCCAAACGGTTCGCCCGCCCGCGGCCCAAAGCGTGGTGATCGCGCCGATGATGAGCACCCAACCTCGCTCCCCGATCGAAGAAATTGCGGGCAAGTGCGCCATCGCCGCGCCGGCGATCCAAATCATGACGGCGGTCCAGCCGAGGAGTTGAACGACGTTTAAAACGCCCGCCAACGCGGCGCCGAAATGACCGAGCGCGGGGCGCGTGCTGACGATGGCCGGCACATCGCGTTCGGACCCGATCCAGCCCGCTCCAACCAAAGCCGCGCAGCCGAAAACATGTCCCAGCAGAATCGCCGCGAGACCCAACGCGAGCCCCTGTGGAGAAAGGAGGCCGCCGGCCCAAATTTCAGAAAGCGCGATCGCTGCGCCGGCCCAGAGCCAGAAAAAATCCAAGCCGGAGAGTGTTCGTGAAGTCGAATGAGTTGTAGAAGCGTCTGACATGCGCATGTCCTTCGCCGGCATTACCCGAACAGGTTCAAAGGGTCATCGCGCACCCGCGCGATTCTCAGCCATCCAAGGCTCCCCCAGCGGTCAGATGCAAAATATCGGAGCGCGCCGGGAAGTCAACTTCTCTTGACGGAGCCGGCGCGCACCGAAGCGGAAGGGGTCAAGACACGGACGATCAATAGCCGTCAACGCGGTAGTTTGTCACACCACCTTCGACAGGTAGAATTTCCGCGCTGGTGTCTATTTGATAGTAGGGATCGCCGTGCCCCGCGCCGTCGTTATATTTCGGCGGCATCATTCCTGTGGGCAGTTGGACGGGGGGATTGAAGGCAAATTTCGAGACTTCAGCGCGACGCTGTTCGATTCGGTCGGGGAACACGCGCAGCACCATGAGATCAAAGGACCAGGTGATATCTTCTCCCATCACGACGTCGGGGCAGTGCGCTTTGATGCTGTCGAAGGCGCTGGCCACCGTGTCATCCGCGACGGGGAAATGGGTGGCGACGGTGAGTTTGGGGCGAGGGTTAATTTGGCTGAGCATATAACCGAACGCGCCTTGCGGCGTGTGGGAGCTGTTCTGAACAAAAGTGAGCCCCTGTACAATGGTTTGGTATTCGGCGTAGTCCGGGTCGCCGGGCTGCGGCGGGGCGTCGAGTCCCATATTTTTGTATGCCCAAACGGAGGGGGGCACGACCATTTCGTGGATGAAAACATCAACGCCCTGCCCGCCGTTTCTGGCCTGATCAATGCTATTGGTTTCGGGCTTCGTGTCGCTGGTGTAAATCATGCTCAGTGTTTCGCCGTTCGGTGTTTGCCATTCGAGCTTGTAGCCCATGGCGCCGCGCCGGCAGTGAATCACGGGGAAGTGGGTGACCTTGGCGCCCGTGGCGGCGTTGCTGTAGGCCACGCCGCCGGCTTGCGACCAATCCAGTTCAATCGGCACGAGGGCGTAGGCATCGCGGGGATCGTCGTTGCCGACGGGAATGGGGTCGTGCGGAAGGCCCCAACCGCTTTTGGTCGGAGGGACATAATTTGAATAAGCGGTGCCTTGAAAACTGAAGCTTTCGGTATGCCACCGGAGCGCGACGCGCAGGTTCGCGCAGAAGTTGCTGACGCCGTCATCATAAACTGTGCCGTCATCATAAAAGAGGTCGCCGCTGTCGGTCGGGCTGGCGACGCCGGAGGGTTTTGAGCCCCAGACGTAGAGCGGGGACTTTCGATCGCTCGATGGGCCGAAGCAATAGATGTGCGTTAGGTCGCTCATGTGGTCGCCGTGCAGATGGTTGATGAAGATTTTGTCCATGCGCCGGAACCCGACTTTTGCCGCGGCGTAATTGGCGGAGCTTCCCGCGCCGCAGTCGAAGATGAACTGATCGCGCGCCCGACCGCCATAGACATGGTCGCCGGGATCGTTGCTCCAGCCCACTTCGACGAAGATGCTCATCTCGGCCTGCGCCAGGCGCACGGGCAGGGGAATCATGGAGCCCATGAACGTGATGCGCATTTCATTGCTTGCCAGCGGGGTGAGAGGATCGAAGGCCGGGAGCTTCTGAAAGTAGGAATAGCTTTCAGTGGGCTTGTAGGTTGGGTCTTGCGCAACGACGCGGTAGAACATCGGCACGGACGCTGTGCCGGTGGCGCCCAGCCCGGCCAGGGTGGCCTCGGCATCCTGCCACGACATCCAGTTGGTCAACCCGGAGGTGGACCACTGTACGGCGTAGTGCGTACCGGTGCCGGACGGATCATTCCAAGCTATCTGGCCATTCTGCTGAAACGCGGTGATTTCCGGGTCGCCAAAAACGCACGAGGCGCTCAGGGCTAAAACGGAGAGGGCTACATGTGCTTTCATGCGAAACTCCTAAGCTAGATCTTGCTCGGGAATTTAGGGCGCTCTCGTTTTGTCGGAGAGAGGGTTTTTCCCCTCATTCGGAAGTCAGATATCTCCGGCAGCGCCGATGGCATCGCGGATCGCGCGCTGGCGCAGTTCCTTTGCGCCCTGTGCGCCCAGTTTATCCATGATGCGGACGCAATAGGATTCCAACGTGCGCACGCTGATGCCCAGTTGTTGCGCGATTTCTTCGTTGGATAATCCGCGGCCCATGCGGCGGTAGATTTCCAGTTGCTGGCCGTTCAAGACATCGAGGGCCGAGCCTGCGCGAAGGGCGGCCTCTGCTCGTGGACTCAAATAGCGGTCGCCCTGCGACACCGCGCGGATCGCGGCCATCAACGATTCGGCGGCTTCGCGTTTGGTCACATAGCCGTTCGCCCCCGCATCCAACGCCCGTCGTACCATGTTTGAATCCTCGTGCATCGAATAGACCAGCACCGGAAGATTGCGCGCGCGCAATTTGGCGATTAATTTCACGCCGCTTTCCTTCTCGAGCGCGAGATCCACAATTGCCAACGCGCTGGACGCGAGCGCCGGATGCGCCAGGGCTTCGTCCGGATTGCTCGCCTGTCCGGACGATTCGTAGCCCGCGCCCGCAAGCAACTGGACCAGCGCCGCGCGGACCAGCGGATGATCGTCCACGAGAAAAATCTTGTGATGTTTCGATGAGCTCATGAAGAAACGTTTGCACGCGGGAGGCGGCAGACGACCTGCATGCCGCCGCGCGGCCCGCCCTTGACTTCGAGGTATGCGCCGATCAATCGCGCGCGGTGCTTCAGAATATTCAGTCCCAGTCCTGCGGTGGGAATGCAGTCGGGTTTGGTATTCGGGCCGTTGTCAGAGATGCACAGCGTCAATTCGCCCTCTGTCTGCTCCAGCACAATTTCAATTCGCGAACCTTTGGCGTGCTTGATGGCATTGGCCACCGCTTCGCGGGCGATTCGGTAGAGATGCATCGCTTGATCAGGGCTCTGAATGACGAGGCTTCGATCCGCCCGAAGTTCACAAGCGATCCCGTGGCGCTCCCGCGCCTCGCTGCACAATCGCTCCAGCGCCGGCAGCAGGGCATCTGGCTTGATATCCAAAGGACAGAGACCCTTTGCGACATCATGGACCATGCCGATGGAGTCCTCGATCGTTGCGCGGACGAGAGACAACGACTCAACATGAGGCTGCCCCTCTGCTTTCCAACGGCCTTCCAGCGCCGCACAATTCAGCAGCGCCGCCGTCAACTGCTGGCATGCGCCGTCGTGCAATTCCGCGCCCAATCGTTGGCGCTCTTCTTCATCAATGCGGACAATGGCCGCCTCCAAACGTTGACGGTCAGCCGTCTCCGCTTCCAGTTGGCGTCGCGCCAGATATTCAGCCTTCATTTTGCTGTGCAGCAGCGCGTGAAATCGGGTGAAGAGAATCATGAGCGTGAGCATGACGATCAGCCAGAACACGCCCTGCAAGCCCCAATAAGGCAGAGGCCAGTCGGAGTGGGCCCACGTGACGCCTGCGTTGGAGAGCCAACCGAAATGGAACGAAGCGGGCACGAGCGCGAAAAGGGCTGAGGCCAGGACAACGGATGCCCAGCCGGCGCGCGGTCCGGCCAGAAGCAAGGCCATGAACGGCAACAGCAGCAACGTGATGCGTCCGCTTCCCTCCAGCCGTCCCACCATCAAACGCAGCGCGCCCATCAGGCCGATCAGCCCGAGCAGCATACCGACTCGGAAAGCGAAGGGACCTCTGCGCCACAGGGTTGAGGTAAGCAGCAGTAAGTAAATCAAGGCGAATAGAGTGCGCAGCGACCACGGCAATGCCAGCCCTTTTCCGGTCAGCACCGCCAGAAGGGGGATGGCAAGCGCGATTGACGCAAAGCTCAACAAGAACTGTAACACGCGCTCGCGCCAAGCCCGAATCTCCGCATCAACATCACGCACTATCGAGGCATCATCCACGATACAACCTGCATCCGGAAGGGTCGCATAAATTCCGCGATTCGCCGATATCATAATTTGCGCGAGGCGATTGTCATGGGGCAAAGAAATAAGCCAGACGCCCTCAAAATCCAGAAATGCGCATATGCGCATATGCGCATTTCCACATTTGCGCATTTCTGGATGTCATGGTGGTTGGTTTTGGCTGAGGCGGCTGGTTTGAGTCAGAAGGGGCGTTGGGAGTGGCTTCCGCACGAACTTCGCGATCGGGAGGCCCGGGCGTGTGAAAGCATCGTAGAAGCGCTAGTGCGCCGTTTGCTTTCCATCTCGTCGGATGTCAGCGGGCGGCGCTGTTGAGTCGCGCTGCGGCGGGGGTGTCGAGCAGGATCAGCGCGTCGCTATGGCGCTGGAGCGCGGAGGCGGGGCACATTTCGGTGACGGGTCCTTCGATCATGCGCGCGACGATTTCAGCTTTTGCGGAACCGGTGGCGAGGAGCACGCACTTTCGGCTGTCGAGGATCGTGCCGATGCCCATCGTGATCGCTTGGCGTGGAACGTCGTTCACAGCGCCGAAAAATCGAGCGTTGTCCGTGATCGTGCTTTCCGCCAGTTCCGTGAGGCGTGTGCGCGAATCGAGGGGGGAGGGCGGCTCATTAAATCCGATGTGCCCATCTGTGCCGATTCCGAGGATTTGAAGGTCAATGCCGCCTGCTTTTGCGATCGCGGCTTCGTAGGCGGCGCAGGCGGCAGAAATATCTTTCGCCGATCCGTCCGGGATGTGCGTGCGCTCCGGGCGGATGTTCACGTGATCGAAGAGATTGATCTGCATGAAGCGTCGGTAGGATTGGGGATGGCTCGGGGCCAGGCCGATATATTCATCGAGATTGAAGGCGGTCGCGCGGCTGAAATCGAGCGCCTCCTCGCGGTGCATGCGAATCAGTTCAGCGTAAAGCGGCAGGGGCGTTGAGCCGGTGGCGAGGCCGAGCACGCTTTGCGGGTTTGCGCGAAGTTGTTTGGCGACAAGTTGGGCGGCTTTGCGGGCCACGGCTGCGGCGTCAGAGAAAACTGCAATTTCCATGCTGTGAAGTATACCGCAAGAGATCGCCGAGGAGACAATTCAATTTATTTCTCGGAATCAAAACGAGGTCGCGCAGCCCGTCAACTTTTGGGCTTTGCGACGGGATCGTTCTTGGCCTGCTGCTGTTCACTCAGCGTGACCATGTCGGAGAGGATGTTGAGCGTCTCGTTGAGCACCGGATCGTTGGCATCGTCCTTGGAGGCGCCATCGCCCTCTTCGTCGCGCAGCATTTTTTCGACCTGGCGCTCGCCGCGGGCCTGGCTCAGGCGATCTTCGAAGTTGAGGGAAATCTCGTTTTCCTTCTGCCGCTCTCCGGCCTTTTTGACCAATTGCAAATAGGCGGAGAACTTGGGATCTTCGGCGCGGCGATGTTCAGACTGAGTGGCGAGGGCGGGAAGGATGTTCGAATAGTCGTTCACCGGTTCGTAGAAGGCTTGATAGACCTCGCTCCATGCGAGGGCGTGGGGGAGAAATTCTTCGCCCAATTCCATGGAGTCGAGCGCGGATGGAATCACAATGTCGGGCTTCACGCCGTTCAACTGGGTTGAGCCGCCGGCAATGCGATAGAAGCTCGCGGTGGTGAGTTTGACCTGTCCGAGACTGGGATTGGCCTGGCTCAGCGCGGACAGCGTTTGCACGGTGCCCTTGCCGTGCGTCTTGGTGTCGCCAACGATGACGGCGCGGCCATAGTCTTGAAGCGCCGCGGCGAGAATTTCGGAGGCCGATGCGCTCATGCGATTGACAAGCACAATCAGCGGGCCGCGATAGACGGTGTCGGGATCGGGATCGCTCAAAATCTGAAGCTTCCGCTGATCCTGCACTTGAACCACCGGACCGCTGTCAATGAACTCGCCGGTCATGTTCACGGCCTCGCTGAGCGACCCGCCGCCATTGTTCCGCAAATCAAGAATGACGCCTTTGACCTCTTTCGATTTGAGGTCTTCAAGAATCTGCTTCACGTCGCGGGCGGCGCTTCGCGCTTCATCTCCGCCGGATTTCATGTCCGCATAGAATTCGGGCAGCTTGATGACTCCCATCGTGCGGGTGACGCCGTCGGCGCCTTTGATTTCGCGCGTGGAGCCTTTGGCGGCCTGCTCCTCCAGTTTCACCTCGTCGCGAACGAGGTCAATTTTGCGCGTGGTGGCGCCCGAAGCATCCGAGGCGGGAATTACGGTGAGGACGACTTTTGTGCCTTTCTTGCCGCGAATCATCTGGACCGTCTTGTTGAGCGAGAGGTGGAGAATGTCCACAGCGGGATCGTTGCCCTGGGCCACCGCGATGATCTTGTCGCCGGGCTTCAGGCGCCCGTCTTTTTCTGCGGGTCCGCCGGGAATCAAACGCTCGACCATGGCCGCGCCGTCTTCGCTGCTCAAAAGCGCGCCAATGCCGACCAGCGAGAGACGCATGCTGATGTCAAATCCTCGGCGGAGGCGGGAGACATGTAGTCGGAATGAGGGTCATAGGACTGGGTGAAGGCATTGAAATAGCGATCCAGAATCCAACTCACGTCGTTATCGTTCAGGATGGTCAGATAGCGTTGATAGGATTTCAGCATGGCCTGTTCCGGGGTCAAGTTGGCCTCGGCGGGCGTTTCGCTGACCGTCTCGTCGGGCGTGACGGCGACTTCGTTGACGGCGTTCGTGCCTGACGTTTCGGCCGCCGCTTTTTTGGCCGCCTGTTCTTCTTCGTTCAGTTTCTTGGCGACCAGTCGCGCAACATATTCGTTCTGCAATTTTTTGTTCCAGAGGCGGTCCCACTCGGCTTCGTTCGCCGGCCACGGCATCTTCTTTCGTTTCCACTCGTAGGTTTCGTGGGTGTTGAGATCGAAGCCCTTCTTGAGCGTCGCGCTCACGAAGTCCACTCGGTTGCTGGCGCGCGCGCGAAAGACCTGATAGATGCGGACCGGAAGGTCCAACTCGCCGCGCTTCAGTTGTTCGTCGAGGTGGGCGCCTTCTTTTTGGAACTCCGCGATGTCGGACGCGAGGAAATAGCAGTGCTCGTAGTCGAGGTTGTCGAGAAATAAATCCAACGCGGAGCGCGCGATTCGGTCATCCAGCGGCTCGCGGCTCAGGTGGTTGACGGGCAGCGAATTGGCGAGGATTCGCGCGACCTTTTGCTGCTGCGCGTCCGGTTGCAGGACCGGCGGCGTGTTCGCCCAAGCCAGACTCGCTGCCGCCCCAATAAGTAGAAACACTCTCCGCATGTGTACCTCGATTGGCGGATAATGTACCCGCTGCTTCAAAGAAAGACAGCTTGGAAATGCTTTTCGTTCAGGGAAAACCCGACGTGACGTTAAGCTTGTGCGGCGCTGCTTGTGTCCCTACATTCGATAGCTTCACCTCAATTGAAAGGAATGAATTATGCCTTTAGTCCCCATGAGTATCCTGCTTGATCACGCCGCGGAGCACGGCTACGGCCTCGCGGCGTTTAACGTCAACAATATGGAACAAATTCAGGCTATTATGGAGGCCGCCAAGGAGACCAACTCTCCGGTCATCATTCAGGCCTCGCGCGGCGCGCGGTCCTATTCGCAGGACAACTACCTGCGGCACCTCATGATCGCGGCGTCCGAACTCTATCCGAAGCTGCCCATCGCAATGCACCTCGATCACGGCAACAGCGTGGCGACTTGCAAGAGCGCGATCGAAAACGGATTCACCTCCGTCATGATGGATGGTTCGTTGATGGAAGACGGCAAGACGCCTTCGACCTACGAATACAACGTCAAGGTCACCGCCGACACCGTTCGGCTTGCGCATAAGGCCGGCGTCACGGTGGAGGGCGAAATCGGCGTGCTCGGCTCGCTGGAATCGGGCACCGGCGAAAAAGAAGACGGCCACGGCGCGGAGGGCAAGTTGGATCACTCGCAATTGCTCACCAGCCCCGACGATGCGGCTCGGTTTGTCGCCGACACGGGCGTGGATGCGTTGGCCGTGGCCATCGGCACCAGCCACGGCGCGTATAAATTCACGCGCAAGCCCGACGGCGCGGTGCTCTCGATGGACACCATCATCAAGATTCACAAGCGCTTGCCGAACACGCACCTCGTCATGCACGGCTCGTCCTCCGTTGAGCAATATCTTCAGGACGTGATCAATAAATACGGCGGCAAATTGAAGCCTACGTGGGGCGTGCCGGTCGAAGAAATTCAACTCGGCATCAAGAACGGCGTTCGCAAGATCAATGTGGACACCGACAACCGTCTCGCGATCACCGGCGCGATCCGCAAGGTCTTCGCGGAGACGCCCGAAAAGTTCGACCCGCGCGACTATCTCAAGCCCGCCCGCGAAGCCATGAAGAAGGTCTGCGTTGACCGCATGACCGCCTTCGGTCAGGCCGGCCACGGCGACAAGATCAAGCAGGTCACGCTGGTGGATATGGCCGCGGCCTACGCCAAGTCCGGCAAGTAACCGATAGCCGTTTGTCACACGCGGCTTCGCAGTTTCCCTGCGGAGCCGCTTTTTTTGCGGGTGCGGTGGGCCGGCGAAGCGGCGGACTATTCGTGACGATCGAACAGGTCCGCGCCGATCGTGCCCTTGAGCGTACCGAGATATTCGGGAGCGGCAATCATGGCGAGCCGCTGTCGCACATCCGCCAGGCGCTGGGCGACGTTTAGTCGGGCGGCCTCGCTCTGATATTCCGGGCGAGCGAGAAACTCTTCGATGCGCATCACCGCACGCTGTAGATGCGCATGGTTTTGGGCGCGGCGCTTTTCCAGCCGGCGCGCATACCACCCGGCGTTGATGACCGCATCGCGCGTGAACCGCTCGCGCAGCTTCACATCTTGCAGCGTCATGCCTTCGTAGTGGCCGTGGGCCATGACGTGGAGCAGGGCGCGGAGCGGCGGAACGGCGAGTTCGACGGAGCCGTCGCGAAAATACTGTTCGGCCACCCACTTGTGCGCCGAAACGATGTTGTCCATCGCGTCAGCAAAGACGGCGGGGTCTTGCAACTCCGGACGAAGCATCTCGGGCGTGAAGACCATATCCGGCGTGGTAAAGACGCGGCCGCCATAAATCTGCATGAAACGCGAAGTGATGCGATAGCCCAACCGGCTCGCGAGCACGGGTTTTCCATCGTGCACAAAATCTTCGCACCGTTCCAGGCAGCCCTTCGAATGCAAGTCCGCGGCGGTGCGCTCGACGCGTTGCATGCGGCTCCAGATTTCCGGCACGATGAGGCTGATGTCGTGGTCCACGCGATAATGAGGTCCCACGCAGCCCGCGGCGGTGATGAACACATCCTGCGCGCAAAGCGCGAGCGAAACAAAAGCGTTGTTCAAATCGTGAATCGGCAGCAGCGCATTGAATGGGCCTTTGGTCAGTGCGCCCTCGGACCCCGCGCCGGTGGTGGAGGGGGATTTGCCGGTGATGCTCGCGATGAACTCCATAAAAAGCTCAGGGAGTTCCATGTGATGGACCGGATTGAACACGCTCAACGGGCGAACGCCGGGCTCGGGCGGATTGTTCCGGCGTCCGGGCAGGACGGCGTGCACGGGAGTGGCGAGCGCTTTGTCTGTGGTCAATCGGCGGAAAAAGCGAATGCCGATTTCCGCCAGATAACGCTGGCGCGGGTCTTCAAGGTCCGGGCGGCTTTGGAGGTAGCGCGGATTTTTTGTCGGCTTGCCCTCCACGATTCGCGGGCAGGCGGGCGAGACGATGTAGTCCGGGCGCGCGCGCTTGAGATGTTCGTAAAAAAGTTGCTGGATGGGGTCGGTGTATTGGCCGAACCAGATCGTGCTGTCCACTTCGTCCGCCGCCTGACGGCGGCTGAGCGGTTCGTAGTTGCAGAAGAAGTTTCCCGGCTTCGCCATATCGGCTTCGGCTTTGTGATCGTAGCCGCGATGGATGGCGTCGTCGGGGCGCTGAAAGAATTTGTTTTCGCAGTTGATGACGAATTTGGCGGAAGGATAGAGGAAGTCCGGATCAATGCGGTCCAGCACGCTGCGCGGCACGGTGATGGAGGCGGTGATGTCGTCTTCGGTGGAAATTTTCTGCGCGGGAATGAAATCCTTGCGGACGCTGAAAATGCGCCACGATCCGTCGCTGCCGTAGCCGATGCGAACATAGCGCGTGTTGATCTTTGTTTTTCGATAGCGCAATTCGTTGCCGGGAGTCCCGTTGATCGTGTCCACGCTGAAGCGGTTGCGCCAGTCATCGCCCCAATCGGGCTTATAATAGCGCTTAAGAAGAAAGACCAAATCCTTGATGTAGGCCGGGAGCGTGTTCAACCAAGCGTTATAGCCATCCGTATAGAGTTCGGACGGGGTGAGGAGTTTGATCACGGATCCCAGCGAGCGTTCGGGGCTGAGCAGTTTGCGGCTCTTGCGATTGGCCGGAGGGTTTTTGAAGTGATCGGAGTAGTCGCGGTTGATGATCTGTTCGACCAGATCGAAGTCTCTCTTCAGGTCCGCGACGTAGATGGAGCCGTCGAGCATCGCATCAGAGATCGGCTTCGAAATTTCCGATTTGCCGCCGCCGGAAACCGTGCAGGGTTTGTGGCACAACGTCCCCTCGGCGCCTTCGCCGGCCAGGCGCCAGCGGCTTCCGCGCGCGGGTTTGAGCATGCTGATTTTGTAGCCCGATGGCAGCACATAGAAATGGTCGGGCAGAAGCTTGATTTGCTGCGTTTGCTGCCTTTTTTCCCACGTGATGATCTGGTCCTGAAGTTCAATCGCCGCATTTTCGGGCAGGTAGATGATCGAAGAAAAGTTTCGGTCCACCCCGTAGCCTTCAGGCTTCACATCCATAATATCAGAAAAGAGGCGGCTCACTTCGGCAAAGGTTTGTCCCTTGCTCGGAACGTTACTGTTGCTCACAAAGGACTCGCCCAGATCATAGCGCGGGAAGACGAAGGCGCCGCCCGAGTGCTCCTCTTCGGCGAAGCCCATCAAATTCGCCGCGTAGCTGATCTGCGTTTTGATCTCCTTCTTGCAATAGCCGAAGTAGTTGTCGGCGATCACGGTGACGATCACGCCGCGCTCGTCGCGGGCGGTGATTTTGAACGCGCCGCCATCGTTGTATCGCTCTTCCGGACGCTCCCAACACATCCCATCGCGCCGCTGGCGATCGGTCGCCTCGCTCGCGCGGGGCAAACCGAGTTCCTTCTTGGTCAGCCGGGTCAGATGCGGCGCGAGAATGATGCAGCCCGTGTGGCCGCTCCAGCCCAGCGGGTCAATGCCCGCGTCGTTCTCGGGCAAGTAGGGATCGCCGCCGTTGCCGAAAATGCTCTCTACGAAATCGAGATTCGCCACCATGCTGCCCGGCACGAAGAACCGGATTTCCATCCGCTTTTCCGGCGTGAAGCCCGGCACCTCCGGACAAACGATCGGGCGCAACAGCAACGAAACCATCGTGGCCGCCTTCGCGCCCTGACTTTCCGTAAAAGGAAGGCGATTTAGTTCGAGCGGCGGTTGAAAAGCCTTTTGGAGGAGTTGTGCGAACACCGGTTTCGGCACGGCTTTCTTGTCGTCCGCAATCGGAAGCCCGCCCTCCGCCACGTGAAAAACGCCTTGCGTTGTGCGGCGGTCGTTGACTGGATTGTGCAGAATGCCGTTGGCCGCGCGATAGGTTCGGATGATGTCGGATTCGTAGAAATCGGTATCCGGCGGCAGGGATAACATCCGCGCCATCCCTGGGCGATCCAACACGAAAGTGCGTCCCGCAATTCGCGTTGCGCCAACCTTTTGTGAGGTGTCCTTCAGATAGCGGTCGAGATATTCCTGAATTCGCTGATCCGCCGGGCACAGATAGTCGGAGAGCAGGCGCGAAAGTTCCTGATAGTTGGCCAGCAGCGAACGGCTTAACGAAATGAATGGATAGGAAGACGAGAGGCCATAAATGGGCAAACCCAACGCCGCCAACTTCAGATTGATGTACTCAATCAGAATCTGGTCGTCCTTTGAACTATCGGCAATCTCAGTGGTCATGGATGGGGCCTGTGGCTGCGGATTTGAAATATGGCCGCCCGTTCTCGTGGACAACCTTCTCGCGGTCAAGAGAAAACGGGGAAATTTGAGGCTATCCCAGAACCAATTTTCGCGCTGGTGCGCGCGCCGCGCCCGCCAGAGACCTCAGAACGTCAACCCCGGCAGCCGGACCTCGCCCGCCGGCCATGGCAACGGACCCAATTCTCGCACCATCGCATCCATCGGCGTCCATCCCTCCGCCCCGCCGCCATAGACGAGATTCGGCACGACGCTGAATCCGCTCGATGTGTAGTGTTCCGGAATTCCGAACAACACGGCAAACACGCAGCCGATTTCCGCCAGTGTTGGCAACGCGTTCGCCATCATCAGCTTCACGTAGCCGCGCCCACGAAAATCCGGCGAGACACAGACTTCGCAAATGCCGCCGATTTGAAACTTTCGTCTCCCGGATTCGATGGTCCGCTCGTGCGCTCCGAGGTGCGCGATCGGGAGATTCTTTTCGTCGAGAATGATCCATCGGTGTGGATAGGGCGTCCGAAAAAACCGGCGTGTTCGAAACACGACATCCTGCGGTTTTGTGAAACAGGCGGTGAACAACTCTCGCAACAGACGGTCCGTGCGCTCATCCACCGCGCCATCCGGAAGATATTCCACGACGGGCTTCACGGGACACACCGGCGCGCGATCGAAAATTTGCGCTCGGTTTCAGCGCCGGGAGCGAGGTCGCCGTCGAATCCAGTGTTTCCCATCGCGCAGATTCCTGAAGTCGTGGTTTCGATATGCCGTCAGAACGACGCCGCCGTTTCGGGTGCAGACGACCTGCAAGCCTGCGTAGGGCGCTAAATCAATAAGCTTGCGCTGATAGCGCTCCACTTCCTTCCAGCCCACCGCATGAATCTCCGCGCCGCGGGTGTGCGAGACGCGGCCAAAATTCAGCACGGCCTCGATCGCGTCCAGCGACAGGCCGCGCGACATCAACCGTCGCAAGGCGTGCGACGAGACGAAATAGCCTCCATCCAGTTGGACGTGGGTCGCGCCAGAGAGCGCCGCCGCCATGTCAAAATCGCGTTTCATGTTTGGCCAAGCTACGGGGTGAAATGGACCCTCGCAACGTAGCCATCATATTTCGCGGGAGCCTTATTGCCAATTCAATTCGAGATCGCGGCGAAAATCAGCGCCGATGCCCTCATTCCAGCGCTCAACTGACAAGGGAAAGAAGGGGCGGTTTCCCGGCGGCAGAGCGCCGGAGGTCGGTCAAAGGTCTTCCATTTCAATGGCGTCGCGGACGAGGCGCTGATTTTCCCGCTCCAACATGCCGACGAGTTGGAGAAAAAACTCGCGCACCTCGGCGTTGCCTCCGCGTTCAGCCATGAACCGCAATGTTTCGCAAAGGCATCGGTTCATGGAGAGAACCGAGTCGAGCAAGGTGTCGGAATCGCTTCCATCAAACTTCAACAGATTGATGCAGTCTTCAAGCGGTTTGCCGGGCGCGCTTTTGAACCCGGATGCGAGCAGGCCGGCGGAGGCGCTGCTTTCGTATTGTCCGAGAGCGTCGTCCATCTGCTCTTCGTGCCGCGCGATGTAATCCATGACGAGTTGCTGTCGGCCAGGCCCAACTCTTTCGCGAACTTCGCTGAGCCGCGCAATCACATCCTGATGAAGCGCTCGGATACGGCTGATTACCTGACTCGCATTTTCGGACATGGGGTCCCTCGCTTGCCTCGCGGCGTCTGATTTTATTTGGAGCTTCGAAAAGAGGTTCCGGGATAGCCTCTAATCTAGCACCTCGTTTCATCTCAGGCGAATTCGCTTCAGCAAAAGAGCGAAGTTCTATTCAGCGGCGGGCGGCCCGGTCATGCGCGAGAGGGTTTGAATGGCGGCGCTTTGCGGAAATTGCGCGCGCAGGCGCTGAAGCGCAGTCGCGCGAATTTCATTCAGCGGAGGGAGTCCGGTTCGTTCTTTGAATTCGGGTGAATGCTCGCGCGGGGTCATGTAGTCGGTCCAGAGCATTGTGGCGAGCGAGGCATAGCCGGCTGCGCGCCCGTTATCGCCCATAGCCTGCCAGAAAAGCGATTGCGTGAGCGTTCCTTCAATGAGGGAATAGGCTTCGGAGGCGCCGAGGCTGCCGGCTGTGCGGCGATAGGCGGCGAGCACATATTCATCGAAAGACTTGCCGGCCGTTTCGGCGGGATAGCGTTGCTTCAGTTCGTCGAAAATATCGCGGGCTTCCTGAAGACGGTTGTAGCTGAAGAGCATCACCGCGGCGCTGGAGAGGAAATTCATGTGCGCGGTCTTGAAGGTCTCTTCGCCGGGCGATCCGGCGATGGCGTCGTCAAAAGATTTTCGTATGCGGGGCACGAGTTCAAGGTTGGGGGTAAGGATGAAAATGTTGCCGGCGGGCGATTCAAAAAGGCGACCTTCGCGAAGGGCGTCGGCCATGGATTGAAAGATCATGCGCTCTGCGGAAATCGCGTCGAAGCCCTTCGCAATTTTCAGCGACTGCGCGGCCCAGTAGATGGCGTGCGCTTGAGGCAAGCGCCAATCCAGCGGGCCGTAGCGCTCTTCAACCTCTTTCATCAGGAGCGGATCGAGTTTGAAGACGTCGAGGCAAAGGTGGAGCCGTTCAGGATTGGCGCGAATGGCGTCGAAGTCCGGCGTGGGGCCTTTGAAGAGGGTTCCCATTTCGCGGGCCCATTCGCGTTTGTAATACATGTGCATCTGATCGGTGTTGCCGCCGATTTTATGTTGAAAAATCCAGCCGAGTTCGTAGATGAGCCGCGCGTCGCCCGGATTGTATTTCAGCCCCTCGTCGCGAAGGAGTTTCAGTCCGCTGTTGACCCAGCGCCAGCGATCTTCGGGGGAATCGAAAAGGACGCTGATGTTGTAGGCGAGGTTCCACGCTTGAAAGGCCCAGACGGTGGTGAGGCGCGGTTCGAGTTTGGTGATCCAGTCGGCCAACTGGACCAACTCGAAATACTTCCCGTCTTCCTGAAGCTGGCCGGCGCGGATCCAGAGAATATCCGCGAGGATTCCGCGGAATCCGCCGAGTCCGACGGTGGTGAAGGCGACGAGCGGCGGCGCGTTTTCGAGCGGGTCGGCTTGCGTGAGGTGGAGGTCGCGCCGCATCTGCCGCAGGGAAACATTCTGGCGGCTGGCCGCGAAGAGGCAGACGAGCGCGAGGCCGGCCCAGACGAAATGGGTGAGGCGTTTCATGTGGGGAGCGCCAGTTCGCGCCGGCGCAGGGCGGCGGCGCCGCACCAAGCCAGCAGGACGCCGTAGATCGCCCATTTCACGAGCGCTTCGTGCGCGACCCAGTTCCACGACACGAGCTCTCCGCCGGAGAGTTTGCCGAGGGGGTCGGCGGATTGGAGGGGCGCGATGAAGGCGTGGAGCAGGCGGAAGAAACCTCGGAGCAGGCCATCCACCCAGTTGGGAGGACTGGCTTCGCTCTGGTGCCAGGGCACGAGCGCAACCGTTTGCGTGAGGTTGCCGATATAGTCGCCGATGCGGAGAAGGACGAGTCCATATAGAGAAACCAATCCCGCGACCGGCATGGAGAAAATTGCGCCCGCGGTGATGCCCAACGCGGCGAGAAAAGCAACGCCGATGAAGACGACGAGGAGCGAGCGGACGAAATTTCCAACGAAGGTTCCGGCGGGCCGCAAGACCTGGAGCCCGTCGTGTGGGTCAAAGAGAAGCGTCGCGCCGTGCGAGTCCGTGTTGGCAAAGGTGAGGGTCAGCTCCGGCGTGGGCGGAATGGCGATGTTTGTTTCCTGCCAGGCGTTCGGCGCGACGGTGATTTCCGAACGAGCGGACTCGCTGGACCACTGGCCGGCCACTCGCGCGAGGTCGAGTCGCGAAGCGGCGATGCGATAGCGCAACATGACGCGCGGCGGCGGATTCGGAATGTGGAGGGTCCAGCGGATCATGCCTCCCGGCGCGGCCACGAAGGACTGCCGCAGCAGGTTTTCGCGAATAGCAGCCACGGCGTCGGCGGGGTTCACGTCGGCCGCAATATTGCCGGCGCGGCGTTGCTCCTCGAAAATCGCGACCGCGCGGGGTTCGACATCGGGCAGGGCCGGAAGAATGGTTTCGCGCGCGGCGAGGGCTGAATCGCGGAGGCGGGCGAAGTCCGCGCCGATTTTCGCGCGCAGCAGCGCATACGTGGCGCCTCCACACATGGCGAGCAGGAAGGCGGCAAGGAGCGAGAGGCCGAGCCATTTCCCGATCCAAATATGGATCGCCCGAACGGGCTTGGAGACGATCATCTGGATTTGCTTCTCCTCGATCTCCGCTGCGACCGCGGCGCAGCCGGCCCAGAGGATGGCAAGGGAGAGGAGAAACTGCGCGGCGCCGAGCGTGTAGTTGAGAATAATTTGCGCGTGGCCTTCGGAGGTCCCGTCGCCTTTGACCGTGGCGGGAAGGATGAAGATGACGGCGAGAAGGACGAGGAGCAGGCAAATCACCATGCGCGAACGGATCGCGTTGCGGATGGCGAGGGATGCGATGGCGAAAATCCGGCTCACGGCGACGGGGGCTTATCCACCAGTTGGTTCAAGACTTCATCCGGTTCGGGGGAGGGTGTCGCGAGATACGTGGCGATGCCGCTCGACGGGCCGGCGCCGGAAGACTCCGTGGCCGCCTGCCGCGCCTGTTCGACGACATGAATGAAATATTCTTCGAGGTTGCGCCGGGGATGATCCACTTCCGGCTCCGCGCCAAGTTCGGCGCGAACGTGTTCCAGAAGACGGCGAAAAACTTCGGGGGAGAGATCGGCGGGCATGGTGAGGCGGTAGCGACTGCGCTCTTCAAGGAGTTCGTGGATCGTGCCCATCGCTCGAATCTTGCCGTTGTAGAGAATCGCCACGCGGTCGCAGACGTCTTCAACATCGGCGAGCAAGTGAGAGGAGAGCAATACGGTCTTGCCGCGTTTTGCGAGTGTGAGGATGAGGTCTTTGATCTGACGGCAACCGAGCGGGTCAAGACCGGAGGTCGGCTCGTCAAGGATGACCAGGTCAGGGTCGTTGATGAGCGCCTGCGCGAGGCCGATGCGCCGGGCCATGCCTTTCGAGAACTCTCCGACCCTTCGCCGACGCGCGTGTTGGAGTCCGATCATGTCGAGCAACTGCGCGATGCGCTCCTGCCGCTCCCGCGAACTCAAATCAAAGAGGCGTCCAAAGAAATCGAGCGTCTCTTCGGAGGTGAGATAAGGGTAGAGAAAAGATTCTTCCGGCAGGTAGCCGATGCGGGATTTGACGCGCACATCGCGCGGGGAGCGGCCGAGCACACGAAGAACGCCGCGCGTCGGGTGCAACAGGCCGAGCAGCATTTTGATCGTGGTGCTCTTGCCGGAACCGTTCGGGCCGAGGAGTCCGAACACTTCGCCGCGCCGGATTTCGAATGAAATATCGTTGACCGCCGTGACTTTGGGGCGGCGCCAGAAATCGCGGAAGAGCTTCGAGAGGCGTTGCACTTCGACCATGGGGGCGTTTTCGCTCATGTCACAGGCTCCGCAACGGGCAGAGAGACGGATGGAGACGGCGCATCGGTTTCTTCGCCGAGCCGGATCAGGCGCGCGCTGTTGAAAACGACGATGAGCGAACCGGTGTTGTGCATGATCGTCGCGACGATGGGATTGAGGTAGCCCAAGCCCGAGAGCGCCAGGCCGCCGAGAATGAACAAGATCGCAACGCCAAGGTTTTGATAGACCGCGGCGCGCGCCATGCGGGAAAGTCGGATGAAGAATGGAACGCGCTTCAAGTCGTTGTTCATCAGCGCCACAGTTGCGCTGTGAATCGCGGCATCGCTGCCTGCCGCGCCCATCGCGATACCGGTGTCGCCGGCGGCGAGGGCGGGGGCGTCGTTCACGCCGTCGCCGACGAAAGCGACGCGAAAACCCTCGCGCTTCGCGCGGTTCACGAAGTCAACTTTCTGCGCGGGGAGGCATTCGGCGATGTGCTCGGGCGCGCCGATGGATTCGGCGATGCGCCTCGCGACGGATGCGCGGTCGCCGGTGACGATCGCGATGCGCTTCATCCCCAGTTCGCGCAGTTCCTCAATCACCTCCTTTGATTCGGGTCGGAGCTGATCCTGAAGCCCGATCCAGCCGAGGTATTGTCCGTTTGCGGCGACAAAAATTGCGCTGTACCCTTCCGTCTCTTCGCGGTCGGCGTGATCCATGCCGGAGTCGGTCAGTCCGCGTTCGCGCAGCCATGACGCGCGTCCGCAGAGGATCGTTTCGCCGGCTACGGTTGCCGACGCGCCGCGCCCCGCCTCTTCGCGAAAGCCCGCAGGCTCGTCCAGCTTCAGTCCGGATTTCGAGGCGAGCGCGGCGAGCGCGGGCGCGACAGGGTGTTTGCTGAACAATTCGGCGCTCGCCGCGGCGTGGAGCAGACGGGAGGGTTTGACGCCTTCGCGGGGGGCCAGCCGGACGACGCCGAGTTCGCCGGTGGTGAGCGTGCCGGTCTTGTCGAAGACCACACAGGAGATATCGGCCGCGCCTTCGAGATCGGCGACATTTTTCACAAGGATGCCGTGCCGCGCCGAGGCGGAGAGCGCCGCGACCATTGCGGTGGGCGTGGCGAGGATGAGGGCGCAGGGGCAGGAGATGACGAGGATCGAGACCACGCGGCTCCAGTCGCCGGTGAAGAACCAGACGAGCGCGGCGAGCATGAGAACGCCGGGCGTGTAGAATTTCATGTAGCGATCAATGATGCGCATGATTGGGAGCCGGGTCTTTTCCGCCGCGAGGATGAGTTCGCGCACGCGCCCAATCGTCGTGTCTGCGCCGACGCGCGTGATTTCAACTTCGATCGCGCCCGTCAGGTTTTGCGTGCCCGCAAAGACCTCGTCGCCTGTTGCGCGGTCGCGCGGAAGCGACTCGCCCGTGATGCTCGCTTCGTTGAGCGTCGTTTCGCCGGCGACGATGCGCCCGTCGGCGGGGACGTTGTCGCCGGGGCGAATTCGGACGCGGTCGCCCGCCGCGAGTTGCGTTGCAGGGACCTCTTCTTCGGCGGCGTCGGCGCGAATGCGTCGGGCGGTTGTAGGGGTGAGGCGAATCAGGCTCTCGATCGCCGCGTGCGCGCCTTGCGCGGTTCGCGCTTCGATCATGAGGGAGACGAGCATGAAAAACGCCACAACGCCCGCCGTGCGGAAATCGCCTTGCGCCATGGCCGCGAGGACGGCGAGCGCGACGAGTTCATCCATGTGCATGTGCCCACGCATGAGGTCTTTGATCGCGGAAATAAAAATGGGCATGGCGAGAATCAGCGCGCCGATCGCGGCGCTGAAATCCGCCACGAGGGGATTTGCGCCATACACCCAACCCGCGAGATAGCCGTTGAGAACGAAGGCCGTGCCGACGAGCATGAGGATCGTGCGCCGCAATTGTTTTGCGGGGTTGCGGTGCGCGTCGTCGTCGTGATGGCAGCAGGCTTGCACTAGTTGGAGCCCTCCGGGGGGCGTCGGGCTGCGGGGCTCAACTGAAGTCGAATCTCTTGCCCGCCGCCCTTGCCCTGCACGACGAACTTTTGCTCCACACGGGCCATGACGCGGCGGAGGGTTTCCTGCGTGAGGGTTTGGAGGAGACCCGCGGGGTTTTTTTCGTATTGAATCTGCATATCTTTGAATGCATCCGCATCGGCGGCGAGGTCGGCTAGCAGGGTCTTTTTATACGTTTCGCCTTCCATGCGCGTTCGGGCGGCTTGACCGTGCGCTTCGTTCATCGCGCGCGTGGCGTAGGCGTGGGCTTCGCTGATTTTGCGGCTGCGCTCCTGCTCCGCCTGCACCACGGCGTCGAAGGCAGGGGCGACTTGCTGCGGCGGGGTGATGGCGAGAAGGTCCACGCCTTGAATGCGAAGGCCGAGGCCGAGTTGGCGTCCGCGCGCGGTCAGTTCAGTTTCCACCGCTTCTCGAAGCGTATCCAAATCCGTGCGCACCGCGCGATCAATGGCGAAACGGCTGAGGACGCGGGTGATGGTTCGATCGAGTTCGTCATGCAAAATTTGGTCGAGCGCGCTGAAATGGAAGGCGTAGGCGAGGGGATCGAAAATCGTGTAGCGGATGGACCAGCGGCCGTGAATGATGTTGGCGTCGCCGGTCAATAGATAGCCGACCCGCTCGGGATTCAAACGCGGCGAACTGCTGCCGTCATCTTCTTGAAGGTCGCCGGACGGCTTGACCCAGAACGTGCTGGTGGTGAGTGTCTGGATGCGCTCGACGGGAACGCGAACGATTTCGGAAAACGGACGGGGCCAGGTCCAGTGGAGGCCGGGGCCTTTGATCCGCTCTTCGCCCATGCCGGCGATTTTTCCGAAGTGCAGCACAAACGCTTTTTCGTGCTGGCGCACGATGAAGATGCCGGAGGCGAGATAGCTCGCAAGAAGAAGCCAGAGCAATCCGCGGAAGACACGAAAGCTCGTGTTCAGCGCGTCGCTGAGGGCGTCGAGTCCGGGATTGGGGGCGTCGTTGGTCATTTGGTTTCAGGCTTGGCGGATTTCAAGATGTCGAACGGTTCGGTGTCGGTGCTGAGCACGACCGTCGCCTTTTCTTTCAGTGTTTCTTCGAGCACTTCAAGTTTGCGGAGGAAGATGGCGAGGTCCGGGTTCTTTTCAAAAACTTGATAGTATTCCGCTGCCGCGGCGTCGCCTTCGGCGCGAATGCGTTTCGCGTCGGCCTCGGCCTGCGCAAGCAGCTTGTCGCGCTCGCCATCGGCTTGCGCGCGAATTTTGATCGCTTCGCCTTCGCCTTCGGAGCGATAGCGATCGGCCAGTTCGGTGCGCTCGGCGCGCATGCGTTCGAAGACGGATTCCGTGATCGCTTCGGGCAGGCCGATGCGGCGGATGCCGACAAATTGAACCTCCACGCCGTAGCGGTCCAACGCGGCGGACTTCACGTCAACGAGAACCTGCGATTCGATGTCGTCGAGCCGCAGCGAGCCGGGATCAACATTGACGAGGTTGGAAAATTTCTGGCGTCCGATGGCGGCGTTCTTCGCGGTGCGGAGGAGGCCATCGAGATTCGATTCCGCCTGTTCGAGCGCGCCGACGCGTTCGATAAATTTGATCGGGTCTTGAATGCGCCAGCCGGCGTAGAGCGAGACGAGGACGTTTTTCCCGTCCTGCGTGAGCGTTTCTTCGAAGCTGCCTTCAAGCGGGCGGGTGCGGTTGTCGTAGGTGTAAATTTTTTCAATCGGCCACGGCCATCGGCGATACAGGCCCGGTTCCTGGATGGCGGTGACGGGGCGCCCGAATCGCGTGAGGATGGCGACTTCGCCCTGCCGAACGATGAAGACAATTTGGAGAAAAATGAAAATCGCGGCCACCACGAGGCCGACCAGAATCATGCCGATGTTTCGCTTCATTTGCGCGCTCCTTGCGACTTCGCGGGGCCGAGGTCAAAGAGGTCCGGCGTCGCCTGTTCTTCAAAATTAAAATAGAGGACTTCCTTTGCGCCGGGGCCATCCACGATGAACTTGCGGGCGCCGGAGAGGGCGGCGCGGAGGGTGTCGAGTTGCGAGCGCAGTTTGAAAACTTCGGGCGATTGCTGGTAGGCGCCCAACCGCTTTTGGAATTGTTCCGCTTCCGCGGCGGCCATCCATTTGCGCCGCGCGCGGTAGGCGTCCGCATCGGCAAGCGCCTTCGCGGAGCCGGCTTCGGCGGAGGGGCGCACGGTTCCCGCGTAGGCGCGGGCGAGCAGGATGGAGGCTTCGCTTTCTTCCGTTGCGCCGACGACGGATTCGAAGGCCTGTGCGACGGCGACGGGCGGGTGAACATTGGCGAGGGCGACAAACTCGATGCGGACGCCAAGCCCGAGGGCATCCACTTCGGCTTGCAGATCGCTTTTGAGCCGGCGGGTGGCATCCGCGCGCTCGTCGGCGAGGATCTGGTTCAGATCGAGTTGCGCCACTTCGCGCGTGAGGGCTCGGTAGGCCGCGTGGCGGATGAGCTTTTCGGGATCGGCATAGCGGTAGGCAAAGTCATAGAGGTTCGTAATGGTGTATTCGATGGGAATGTTCATCGTCACGAGGCTGACCGGCACGGTCTCGTTTGAGGCATCGCGCGGCTTGCTGGGCACGACGAAGTTGTCCTCCGCGCGATAGTGCGGAATTGTCCAGAGCACGACGGCGGGACGCCGGGCGCCCGGCTCGTCGTCATAGCCGATGTGCGCTTGAAGAATTCGCCGCGCGGGAAAACGGCGCACGGTTTCAAATGGCCAGGGCCACTTGAGGTGGAAACCGCTGGAGAGATGCCAGCGGCCGGGGAGGGGGCGTCCGAGGCGTTCGATGATGCCTTCTTCCTCGGGGCCGAGAAAAACGAACGAGGAAAAGGCGTAGAGCAGAATCAGTTGCAGCGCGATGAGCGGAAGGATCGCGCGGGAGAGGGAGCGGTAAAGGCCGGTTTCCGAAATGCGAAATCCGAACTGATAGTCGAGAGCGTCGGAGATATTTCTTGACCAGGCCGCCGGGTCGGTGAGGGCCGCGGAGAGGCGACTTTCATACGCGGCGGCAAAGCGATGTTTTCGGCGCGGGCTGTAGAGGGAGAAGGTGAAGGAGAGAAGCGATTCGACGCCGAGCAGCGCGAGGAAGCCGACAAGGATTTTTGCGGCAAGCGAGTCGGCGGGCGCCCACGCGAATTCGGCTGCGGCGGATGAAACAGCGACCAGTAATGACGCGAGGTAGGCCAGGCCGGTGGCGGCGCCGGAGCCGCGCAGCCAGCGAAATTCAGGACGCCGGCTGACACCGAGTTGGTAGCGGCTCAGCAGAAAAAGAAAAAAGGTCTGCCCGGCCATGAACGTGCACGCGATCATGTGGTCGCGCGGTTGCGCGAGAGTCCACGGAAGGCCCCGCCAGAGTTTCCACGCCCAGACGAGTTCAAGAAGGCCGAGCAAAATGGGCGCGGCGGGGATGAAGAACCGCTCAAACTGTTCACGGCTTCGCGCGATGGAGAAGGCCTCGGTTTCCTCGAAGAGGGCGTGGGTTCGCGAGCCGGCGAGGAGGGCGCGGTCGCGCGCCTCATCGGCGGCGAGGCGCGCGAGGCGGAGCCGAACGGCGGCGAGAATCGCGACGGCGAGGGCGAGAACGAGGAACGGAGTGAGCGCTTGAAGCGCGAGGAGATCGGTTCGCCGCGCCAGCAGGGCGACCGCAAGGAGGCCGAGAAGCGACAAGGCGCCGGCGATTCCCGCGATGCGTTCTGAAAGCTTTGTCATGTTTGTTGTTGCGCGTCAGAACCCATGCGGCCGGGTCAGCGCACTTCCATTCGTCGAAACGCGAATATACCCGCCGCGAGAATGCCCGCCAAGTACAAGGCCGAGTACATCGCCACCCGAGCCAGGTAGCGAGGGGGAATGCCGTCGTGGTTCAGGGCATCCACGGCCCAGAAATTCTGCCAGTTGGGAATCACCTCGATCGCGCGGCGAAGAAGCGGGGGCGCGGCGGAGAGTTGGCCGACGGCGTAGTCTGAGATCAGCCCTGCGGCGAGCACGAACAGGCAGATCGTGAGGACGGGAATCAGTTCGAGGCGGGTGGCGAGACTGACGGCGAAGGCGGTGAGGACGAGCGTGGCCATCGTGATCAGCGCGGAGACGGGAACGGACGACCAAAGCAGTCCGCCGGCAGGTTCGCCCGAGCTTGTGAGGTGAGGGACGCTGCCGGAGATGCCCGCGGCGACGACGGCAAACACGAGGAGATAGCCATAAGCGCGCGAGGAATAGGCGCCGCGCGCGAAATAGTGATGGACTCCCGCGATGGCGAGCGCGAGGAAGATCGCGGCGAAGAGGGGGCCGATGCCCCACCAGTCGGGCATGAATTCTTCGCGGGCGGTTCGCGTGGCGAGCAGCGTTGCGATGGCGATGAGGAGGGAGAAGCAGAGGATGGCCGTGGCGACGCCGGCGAATTTGGCGACGAGAAAAAGGGGCCGTTGCACCGGTTTGGAAAGGACGGCTGTTGCCGTGCCCTTTCGGATATCCTGGCTTAAAGCGGCACAGGCGAGGAAGGCGCCAAGAACGAGACCGGTCAAGAGGTGGAGCGAGAGGGCGCTGTCGCGCACGAGGCGGAGCGACTCGCCGAGCGTGTGCGTGACAAGAATCGGGAGCAGCCCAATGAGAAACATGACGCCGAGCGTTACCAGCAGCGTGATGGGTTGGCGCACGGCTTCAAGAGCGGAGAGCCGCGTTATCGCCCAAAATTGTTTGAAGATCAATCTCATGAGCGCCGATTCAATCACGGATAATGACTGATGAACACAACGGATTTTTTGTCCTGACGGGATAAAATTCTGTTTTACTCCATCTATGCAACGCGCCGAAAAAATCAAAGCCGAGGCTCTGCGTCTCGGATTTGACTTCGCGGGGATTACGCACGCTCAAAATCCGGCGCGGGCGGCGTCCTATCGCGATTGGCTGCGGTGCGGCTTTCACGGGGAAATGGCGTGGCTCGAAAAAAATGTGGAGCGGCGGGTTTCCCCGACGTTGGTGCTGCCGGGCGCGCAGTCCGTTGTTTCCGTCGGGCTGTCCTATTTTACTGCGGACCCGCCGCCGGATCGGTGGGACCACCCGCTGCATGGACGAATCGCGCGGTACGCGTGGGGGAAGGATTACCATGACGTGATGGCGCCCATGCTGAAGGAATTGGCGCAGTTCATCGAGGCGGAAGTCGGCGGCAAAGCGGTGATGCGAAGTTACGTGGATACGGGACCGGTGCTCGAAAAGGAAATCGCCGCGCGGGCGGGGCAGGGTTTTGTGGGCAAGAACACGTTGCTGATCAACGAGCGGTTTGGGTCGTATGTTTTTGTGGGCGAGATTTTGTGCGCTGCCGATTTGGAAGCGGATCCGCTTCCGTCGGATCAGGGAACGTGCGGGTCGTGTCGGCGATGCCAGGATATTTGCCCCACACACGCATTTCCCGCTCCGTATATCCTCGATGGGCGCAAGTGCATTTCCTATCTGACGATTGAATTGAAGGCCGCGATTCCGATGGGGTTGCGGCCGTTGATGAAGAATTGGATTTACGGGTGCGACGAGTGTCAGTCGGTTTGCCCGTGGGTTCGGCAATATTCGCGGGCGGGGAGGCAACGTTTTTTGAAGATGGATCCGGATTTTGTCGCGCCGCGGCTCGCGGATGTGATGGCGCTGTCGGACGCGGAATTTCGAGAGCGTTATCGCGGCACGCCGATTGTGCGGACGAAGCGGCGCGGGCTTTTGCGCAATGCGGCCGTGGCGTTGGGAAATTCGGGCTTGGACGAAGCGCGCGAGCCGCTGGAGCGCGCGATCGAGGATCCGGAACCGCTGATTCGCGAACATGCGGCGTGGGCGCTCGGGCGGCTCGATGCGGTGAAAAATGCGGTAGGCGTCGCGCCGAAGAAGTCGTAAACTGCGATATTCCCAATGTTTCAAGAGCCCCCAAGAGAACAGCGCTGGCAGTCGTGGCTGTTCTTCATTTCCTGGTCCGCGTTTATTTGGCGACTCGCGCCGTTGACGCGACCGGTGTTGAATCTGTTGGGCGGTTTCAGCGGTGTGCTGGTCTATTTGACGATCGCTGTGACGGTGATCGCGGCGGCGTTGGGCGTCATTTATGTCATTCGGCAGCCTCGAATTCGCTCTTTCCCGTCTTTCGTCGCCATGGTGTTGGTGGTGGGCGGCTATGCGTGGATTTGCCTGCGTGAGTTGAAGGCGCCGCAGGAGGCGCTGCATTTTCTGGAATATGGCTTTCTGGGACTGCTCGCCTTTCGCGCGCTTTCGCATGATCTTCGCGACAAGGCCGTTTATCCGTCCGCCGTTGTGTTGTGCGCGCTGGTGGGGAACGTTGATGAATTTCTTCAATGGCTGATGCCGGATCGCTTGTGGGATATCCGCGATTGGGCGATGGATGCCGCAGCGGCCGCGTTGGCGCAAATGGCGATCGCGGGCGGGATGCGTCCGCCGTTCATTCGCTGGCATATCGCGCCGCGTTCGATTCTGGTCTTGCTGCGGTTATTGACGGCGCAGGCCGCGGTGATGTTGGTCTGTCTTTCGATTACCCCCGCGCGCAGTGTGTGGCTGGGGTCGCGTGTGCCGGGACTTCGGTTCCTCACGTGGCACGCCAACGTCATGACCGAATATGGCTATCTCCATCACGTGCCTGATGTCGGCTCGTTCTATTCGCGTTTCACCCGCGCGCAACTCAAGGAGCTGGATCGCACGCGCTACGACGATGCGGCGGAGCTGATTCGGCAATACAAGTCGGGTCCTGGCTATCGCGTGTTTTTGCGCGAGATCAATTCCGGCGTGGACCCCTTCACGCACGAGGCCTATGTGCACATCAACCGCCGCAATCACTACGAGATGGCTTCATTCAAATATCGTGGCAAGGACGACGCGGCCTATCGCTATCATTGCCGGGTCGCGTATCGGGAGAATCAGATTCTGGAAATGTTTTTTCCGAAAACCATGGGGTTCGCCGGCGAGGCGCTGACGCCGTGGGAGTATTCGCGACTGCGGAACGATATGGACGGCGAGCCTTACACGAGCGCCGTGAGCGAACACTTGATCACCGAGGTGACCGAAGGGCAACTGCGCGCCGTGTTCTTGTTTTTGATTATTGCTTTTGTTGTCGCCGACTACGGGGTCTCCCGACATGCGCGCCCAAACGCTTGATCGAGGCGGGTGGAGAGATGGGCTGCAGCTTTTGCTGCTGGTCGCCCTTCTTTACGCCGGCATCTTCTGGGCGCGCGATATCCAGGAATTGGTCGCGGCGTCCGTTGGGCGCGCGGCTTTTTTGTTCGCGACGGTTCTTGCGGTGGGGGTTGCCGGCGTTTTCGCGATGTGGAGCACGAAGGGGCGCCCGCTCGCGCGCTTCGCGGTGATTTGGGTGGCGGGGTTGTATCTCTGTGGCGCGTGGTATTTGCGGCGCGATCCGGAAGAGGCGTTGCACTTTGTCGAATACGGCGCGGTGAGTTTTCTGGCCTTTCGTTTCTTGCGCCACGTTCAGCGCGACGCGCTCGTGTTTCCGTCCGCCGCGCTTTTGAGCGGCATTTTCGGGATGATGGATGAGTTCATTCAGTACTATGCGCCGGGGCGGTTTTTCGATTTTCGCGACCTGTTCATCAATGTCGCCGCTGCGCTCATGATGCAGGGTCTTTTGATTGCGGTCGCGGGACCGGAGTTCCGCTCGATGGGCGTCACGAAGCGGTCCGTTTGGATTGCGAGCGGGCTTGGTTGGGCTGCGCTTGCGATTCTCTTCGCCTGTTTTTCAAACACGCCTCAGCGGGAGGCGCGAATGCGGGCGCTCGGCTGGCCGGTTGCGGGGCGCAAGGATGAGAGCATGGTTGAATATGGGCATCGTCACGAGGGTGCGTCTGGGTTGGTGTGGTATTCGCGATTGACGGTGGGGGAAGTCCGGGAGCGGGATTTGCGCGATGGCGAGCGGGTGGGGGCGCTGTTGGACAGCTTTTCGGGAACCAACGGATATAAGCGGTTTATGAAAGAAGTCGCGCCGATAGATGATCCCTTTGCCTATGAAGCGCGAGTTCGGCTCTTCCGCCGGGACAAGTTCGCCCGGGAGGCGATGGCGCTTCGCCGTTCGCCAGAAAAGGCGCGCTACGCCGCAACCATCGCTCTGCGCGAGGGAGAACTGGCGGCCTCGCTTTATTCAAATACTCTTGCGCACATGACGACCGGTGAAATCCCGGCAGATTGGACGCCGATCATCGCCTCGCTCGCGGATGCCTCTTCGCCCTATGAAAGCCCCGTCAGCAACCAGCTCCTTACACGTTTCAGCGAAAGAGGAATCCGGTCAATTTTGTTTGTCGTTGCGGTTGTAATCGCTTCTCTTGCGTTCTTGAGATTGAGGACTCCAATTGCTTGACTTTTTGGGGAAAAGGCGCACTTTGCCGGCGAGTATAGAAATGTTGAACCGAAGAGCTACGCCGTGCTTGGTCCCAGAACAGATATTCCAGTGGAGCCGGACCTTTTTCAATGGAAGGTTCTGCCGCTCGAGCCGTTTGAAATCGGCTTGGAGCGATGGGAGCAGACGCCTCTAGCGCCGCAGAAGCACAACGCATTTTTTGTGTCGTTAGGCCGCGAAACCGAACGCGTTCTGCAAGGACTTCTCTACAACACCTCCAACTGCGGGCGGTCGCGCAATCACCAGTGGTCCCGGCTCGGCAAACGGGCGTTGCTGCCGATCGTTCTTGTGTACGTGTATGCCGCGATCTTCAGCTTTGAACTGGGCACGCGGGTCGAAATGTTTCGCGGCGCATGGGCGATCCAGAGGGCTGAACAAGTCAAATCGGCTTCCGGTTCAAGCTTCGCAGGCAACCTCATGTTGGGCCGCATGCAAGCGCTCGGCCAATAGCGCTTTTCTGCAGCGCCTCAAGCATAGTAGAGCGGAGCCAATCAGCCCGCGCTCTTGAATTCCGAGACCAACGCGGAAACCGTCGCCTTTGCGTCGCCGAAGATCATTCGCGTGTTCGGCGCGAAGAAGAGCGGGTTGTCAATGCCGGCAAAACCCGACGCCATGCTGCGCTTCAGCACGAAGACGGTCTTGGCCTGATCCACATTGATGATCGGCATTCCATAAATGGGGCTGCTCTTGTCTTCGCGCGCAGCGGGATTCACCACGTCGTTCGCGCCGATGACCATCGCCACGTCCACAGTGCCCATGATCGGGTTCACATCTTGCGGTTCGGCGAGCTGTTCGTAAGGCACGCTGGCCTCCGCGAGGAGCACGTTCATGTGGCCGGGCATGCGGCCGGCGACGGGGTGAATGCCATAGCGCATTTCGCATCCCTTCGCGGTGAGAATGTCGCCCAATTCGCGGACGGCGTGCTGGGCCTGCGCCACGGCCATTCCGTAGCCGGGAACCACGAGAACGGATTGCGCCGCTTCGAGGATGACATACGCATCTTCCACGGAAAGGGCTTTGGCTTCCCCCTTGTACGACGCGCCCTTGGCGGCGGAGGAGCCGCCGCCGGATCCGAATCCGCTGAAGAGCACGTTCGCCAGGGAGCGGTTCATGGCCTTGCACATGATCTTGGTGAGAATGACGCCGCTCGCGCCGACGAGGGAGCCGGCGACGATCAGCACGTTGTTGAGAATGATGAAACCCGCGGCCGCCGCAGCGACGCCGGAGTAGCTGTTGAGCAGCGAGATGACCACGGGCATATCCGCGCCGCCGATCGGAATGACGGACATCACGCCGAGGATGAGCGAAACCACCGCGACGATGTAGAACATCTGATAGTTGAGCGTGAAAAGATGGCCGTCCGTCGGGACCATGTCGAGGTTCTTGCAGAAGATAACGCTGCATCCGATGGTGACGATCAGGATGATGGAGTTGACGATGTTCTGGCCTTTGAACGTGATGGGTTTGCCGGGCATCCATTCCGCCAGTTTCAGAAAGGCGACCATACTGCCGGAAAAAGTGATGGCGCCGACGATGGTGGTGAAAATGATTGCGCCGCCGGTGAAGAGCGGAGAGGCATCCGCCGCGATGTCGGAGATCACCTTGTATTGGTCCCAACCCATGCGGTGCCACTTGTCGAATTCGGCCCACGCGACGAGAAGGCTGGCCAAGCCGCCGAAGCCGTTGAAGAGGCCCACCATTTCGGGCATGGACGTCATCTTGACGGCGTAGGAAGCGACCGCGCCGATCAAACTCCCGGCGATTGCGCCGATCAAAATCCAGTGAAAGGCCATGCCGTTGCTGAAACAGGTCGCGACAATGGCCAACAACATGCCAATGCCGGATATGAGATTCCCCCGGCGCGCGCTATCAGGCTTGCTCAACATCTTGAGCCCGATGATGAAGAGAATGGATGCGGCGATGTAGAGATAGGTGATCATGACTATTTTTTGCCCTTGGACTTAAACATGGCGAGCATGCGATCAGTGACGAGATAGCCGCCCACCACGTTAATCATGGCGAAGGCGACGGCGCAAACGCCGAGGACCGTCACCAGCTTCGTCGCGTGAGCCAATTGACCGGCCACGACGAGCGCGCCGACAATCGTGATGCCCGAAATCGCGTTGGAGCCGGACATGAGCGGCGTGTGCAGTTTGGAGGGCACTTTGTTGATCAACTCGACGCCGAGAAAGCAGGCGAGAGCGAAGACAAACCAGAGCAGGCTCATTTAATAATCCCCTTGATAGTTTCGTTCACAATCTGGCCGCCGTGCGTGATCACGCAGCCCTTCAAAATCTCATCGTCCAGTTTGAGTTGGAAGTCTTTGGCTTCCTTGCTCCAGTAATGTTCGATGAGGTTGCCGATATTGCTCGCGAACATCTGGCTCGCGTGGATGGCCGCGCGCCCCTGGAGATTGGGAATCCCGATGACGCGGACGCCGTTGACCTCGACTTCTTCGCCGAGCTTCGCGCATTCGACATTGCCGCCGGTTTCAACCGCGAGGTCAACCACGATGCTTCCGGGCCTCATGCCCTTGACCATTTCAGTGGTGACGATCATGGGCGCCTTGCGTCCGAACACCTGAGCCGTCGTGATGACGATATCGGCGTTGGCGCAGGCCTTGGCCATCGCGGCACGTTGCTTCTGAAGCTGCTCTTCCGTGAGCGCTTTGGCGTAGCCATCCTTCGTCTGGCCCATTTCGCCGAGGTCCACTTTGACGAATTTTGCGCCGAGCGATTTCACCTGCTCTTCGACCACCGGGCGGGTGTCGAAAGCTTCGACAAGCGCCCCGAGGCGCTTCGCCGTCGCGATGGCCTGCAGGCCCGCCACGCCAACGCCGATGATGAACACCCGTGAAGGCGAGATGGTGCCCGCTGGAGTCATCATCATCGGCAAAATTTTCTGCAAGCGCTCGGCGGCAACAATAACCGCCTCGTAGCCCGCGAGGTTCGCCTGTGAGCTGAGCACGTCCATCTTTTGGGCGAGCGTGGTGCGGGGGATCATTTCAAGACTGATCGCGGTCGTTTGCGAAGCGGCCAGTTGTTTGACGAGGTCCTGTTCCCGGAAAGGGTCCAGCAGGCTGACATGGATTGCGCCCTTCTTGAGCGCGGAGAGTTCTTCGACTGGCGGCTTGCGAATGCGCACCACCATGTCGGCGGAGGCGAGTCCGGCGGCGCGGCTGGCGGCGAGCAATGCGCCGGCCTTTTGGTAATCCGCATCGGTCGCGCGAATATGTTGGCCGAGGCCGGCTTCGATCTCGATCGCCGCTCCGAGTTTCACGAGCTGGCCGGCGATGGCCGGCGTGAGCGCGGCGCGCGCTTCACCGTCGTGTGTTTCCCGCGGAAAGAAAATTTTCATAGGTCTGTCCAAATCTGTCGCAGCGCCCCCCACGAGAGCGACCGCTGTTGCGTCAAACGGCTCGCGACTATAGCGACTGAAGCGGGATTGAAAAGAGAGAATATTTCGGATGCGGGAGACCCCAAGGGGGGGGCAGATGCAAAACATCAATATTTTGCGCGGGCGAAAATTTGTTGTGCGCGACGCGCAGACGCGTAGAGCGAATGCGCGCCTGCATTTTTGGCTCCGCCGAAGCGTGGTCCTCCATCGCACAGCGCGATGGGGTCAGCCGCAAAAATAGAAGATAACAACCGCGAAGGGGTCGGTTCCAATAATGAAGGATAAGGGGTGGTTGGGGGGCGTTTGGCATGGCAGGCGCCCACGGAGGGAAAAATGCGTCGGTGCCTTTCGGCCGCGAGATTGCCCCCTCTGGAGGACACCGCGATGCCTGCCTCCGGCGGTCTATCGCCGGAGAAAAGAGGCGCATGGATTTCCGCCGGCAGAGCGGTGGAACTACAGCGTTTTGGCACGAGCGCTCCTGGAGCGATCGCGCCGCCTGTGGGCGGGACCCTGTTTTTTCTTTGAAGCGGGTGCGGCTTGGTATAGCCTCTGCCGCTCAATTTTTGAGGATTTTTCATGCGCGTTCTTTCTGGGATACAGCCTTCGGGCAAACTGCATATCGGCAATTATTTCGGCATGATGAGGCCGGCGCTCGAATTGGCGGATCAGGGCGATGCGTTCCTTTTTATCGCGAATTATCACGCGCTGACGACAGTGCATCATGCGGAACAGCTTCGCGCGGCGACGTTGGATGTGGCGTTGGATTTTCTGGCGTGCGGGCTCGATCCGAAGAAGACGACTTTTTATCGCCAGAGCGATGTGCCGGAGGTGACGGAACTGACGTGGCTGCTTTCGGTGGTGGAGCCGATGAGTCGGATGGAGCTGGCGACGTCCTATAAGGATAAGGTGGCGAAGGGGATCGGGGCGAGCCTCGGCCTGTTCAGTTATCCGATGTTGATGGCGGCGGATATTCTGGCGGTTCAGTCGGATGTGGTGCCGGTGGGGCGCGATCAGAAGCAGCATGTCGAGATGGCGCGGGATGTGGCGACGCGTTTTAACGAGACGTTCGCGCCGGTGTTCAAACTTCCGAAGGCGAGTATTCGCGATGAGGTGGCGGTCGTTCCCGGTGTGGATGGCCAGAAGATGTCCAAGTCCTATAATAATACGATAGAGATTTTTGGCGCCGCGAAGGACGTGCGGTCCCGGATCATGAAAATTGTGACGGACAGCAAGGGGCTGGCGGATGCGAAGGACCCGGACGCGGACAATGTGTTTGCGCTCTACAAGCTGTTTGCTTCGCCGGCGCAACGGGACGAGATGGCGGGGCGGTATCGCGCGGGCGGTTTCGGCTATGGCGACGCGAAGAGGGCGTTGGCCGAAATACTAGAAGCGCATTTCGCGCCGATGCGCGCGCGCCGCGAAGAGCTGGCGCGGAATTTGGATTATGTCGAGGGTGTGCTTCGCGACGGCGCGCGTCGTGCGCGCGAAGTCGTGGGCCGCACGCTCTCCGATGCCCGCAAAGCGGTGGGGCTGGAATGACCCCACAGGACGATTACAAGGTCCAACTGGAGGTCTTCGAGGGGCCGCTCGATTTGTTGCTCTATCTGATCAAGAAGGACGAGCTGGACATTTGCGACATCCCGATCGAGCGCATTACGGCGCAGTACATGCAGTATCTCGACATGATGAGGCTGCTGGATTTGAACATTGCGGGCGAGTTTCTTGTCATGGCGGCGACGTTGATGATGATCAAGAGCCGGATGCTGCTGCCGGTGGAGGAACGTCCGGAATTGGAGGAAGAGGAGGATCCTCGATGGGATCTCGTGCGCCAGCTTGTGGAGTACAAAAAATTCAAGGATGCGGCGCAGCACCTCGAAAAGCTGGAGCTGATTCAGGAAAATGTTTTTGCCCGCGAAGGCGAGGGCGGAGTGGAGCTCGGACCGGATCCCGGCGTTTCGATCCATGATGTCAGCATTTTTGACCTGATCAGCGCGTTTAATGACGCGCTGAAGAAGGTCAAGACGGAGGACCTGACGGAGATTTTTGCGGATCGTTTCACCGTGGCAGAGAAGATTGATGCGATTTCCGGGCTGCTGAAGAGTGGCGGGCGCGCGTCGCTTCAGGAGCTTTTTCGGAGCATGACGCACCGCTATGAAATGATCTGCACGTTTCTGGCGTTGCTGGAGCTGATCCGGCTCAAACAAATTCGAGCCGTGCAGTCCGGCCACTTCTCGGATATTGAGATTATCCCGTACGAGGCATGAACGATGGACCCGATTGATGTCATTCCTGAACTGAAACAAATTGTCGGCGCGCTGCTCTACGCATCCCGCACGCCCATCACGCTGGGCGACATCCGCAAGACGCTCAAGCTCGTCGCCGAAACGGGCACGGGCGCGGTGAAGGATTTTGGCGAAGTTGGCGAGGCGGATGTTCGCGCGGCGCTGGAACAGCTCCAGCGCGATCTGCACGCCGGTTGCGTGGGCGTGCAGGTGGTGGAAGTCGCCAACGGGTTTCGCATGCAGAACGACGTGTCGTGCGGCCTTTGGGTTCGGCAACTGCTGAACAAGGCGCGCGACAATCGGCTGTCAAAGCCGGCGCTGGAAACGTTGGCGATCATCGCCTATCGCCAGCCGATCACGCGGGCGGAGATCGAGAGCGTGCGGGGTGTTCAGGTGGATCAGGTCATGCGGACGCTGCTGGACTTGCAGTTGATTCGCATCGTCGGGCGCAAGGATCTGCCGGGGCGTCCGTGGTTGTTCGGCACCACGCAGAAGTTTCTCGAATTCTTCGGCCTGAAGAATGTTCAAGACCTTCCGGGCATCGAGGAATTGCGCCGCGTTGAAGCGGACCGAGAGAAGGCCGCGGCGGAAGCGGCGGCCGCCGAATCCGCAACGCCAGTCGCTCCGGCCCGCGAGCAGACGGATGGCGTCGAGCCGCCAGTGGAAGAGGGCGCTGAGGAAGAGGCTGGCGACGCCGACATTGCGGAGGAAGAGGTTGAGGAGAGCGAAGCCGACGAAGACGAATTCGATGAGGATGAGGACGAATTCGACGATGACGATGAGGGCGAAGACGAGTACGATGACGATGAAGACGACGAGGACGACGACGATGAAAAAGAGTGATGCGGCTGCTTCGCTCGAGGCTTTGCGGGCGCAGATTGACCAACTCGACGCGGGGCTGGTGGGGCTTCTGAATGATCGGACACGCGTGGTGCTCGAAATCGGAAAGCTCAAGAAGAAGTCCGGCTCGGAAATCTACGTGCCGGCTCGCGAGAGGGAAGTGCTCGATCGCGTTGCGCGCCTCAACAAAGGCCCGCTCACGGCGCAGGCGGTGCAGTCGGTCTATCGCGAAATCATGTCCGCAGCGCTGGCTGTGGAGCACGACACGCGTGTGGCCTATCTCGGTCCCGCGGCGACGTTCACGCACCAGGCCGCTCGGCTGCGATTTGGCGGGAGCGTTCAATATGTGCCGTGCGAGACGATCACGGATGTGTTCACCGCGGTGCAGAAGCGCGCGGCGGATTATGGCGTGGTGCCGGTTGAAAACTCGATTGACGGCGCCGTGACGCACACGCTGGATGAGCTGGTGCGGACGGCGTTGAAAATCTGCGCGGAGATTTATCTGCCCGTCAGCCAGAACTTCATGGCGCTGCCGAAGCAAGTCAAGATTCGCCGGGTGTATAGCAAAGGCGAGGTGTTCAGCCAGTGCCGCAAGTGGTTGAACGCGCACCTGCGCGGCGTCGAGCTGCTGCCCGTTTCGAGCACGGCCAAGGCCGCGGAAATTGCCTCGCGCGAGAAGGGTTCGGCGGCGCTGGCGAGCGCGCTGGCGGCTGAATTATATGGCCTGCAGATTCTGGAGGCGGATGTGCAGGATGAGAGCGACAACACGACGCGCTTTCTTGTGATCGCGCGCCGCTCCGGCGCGGCGACGGGCAAGGACAAGACATCCATTTATTTCGCGCTGCGGGATCGGGTGGGCGCGCTTCATGATGCGTTGAGTTCGCTCAAGGCCAATCGCGTGAACATGTCGAAACTGGAATCGCGTCCCAGCCGGCACAAGCCGTGGGAATATTATTTTCTCGCCGATCTCGATGGGCATCAGGATGATCCTTCGCTGGGGCGCGCTTTGAAGGCGCTCGATCGCAAGTGCGCGCGGCTGACGGTGCTGGGGTCGTATCCGAAGGCCGCGCCGCCGGCGGAATGAGTTGAGGAGCCGACGCCGCATGTCCGCCATTGAATCCGCCGCCAAACCGTGGGTGTCCAAGCTGGCCGCCTACGAACCCGGGCGTCCCATCGAAGAGGTGGCGCGAGCGTTGGGTTTCAACCCGCGCGAAGTTATCAAGCTCGCGTCCAACGAAAATGCGATGGGGCCTTCGCCGAAGGCGGTCGCCGCGATGCGCGCTTTTGCCGACAAAATGCACCTCTATCCGGATGGCGATTCGTTTTATTTGCGGAGGGGGTTGTCGGCAAAATTGGGGCTTCAAGCCGACCAGATTTTTCTCGGACACGGGAGCAACGAAATCATCGCGCTCCTTGCGCATGTCTATCTCGATCGAGGCTCGAACATCGTCATGGCGGATCGTGCCTTTGTCATGTACCAGCTCGTGGCCTCGCTCTACGAGGCCGAGACGATCATGACGCCGATGCGCGAATTTGCGCATGATCTTGAGGCCATGCTTGCGGCGATCACACCGGAGACGAAACTGGTTTTCGTGGCCAATCCGAACAATCCCACGGGCACGGTGGTCCGGAACGACGCGTTGGATCGCTTCATGGACCGGCTGCCGCCGCACGTGGTGGCCGTGCTCGACGAGGCGTATGTCGAGCTGTTGCCTCGCGAAGAACAGCCGGACAGCTTTCGCTATGTTCGCGAGGGGCGGCCCGTGTTTGTGCTTCGGACATTTTCCAAGACCTACGGGTTGGCCGGACTACGCATCGGCTATGCCGCCGCGCCGGCAGAGGGCGTCCGATTGTTGAATCGTGTTCGCCAGCCGTTCAATGTGAACGCGATGGCGCAGGCGGCGGCGCTGGCGGCGTTGGATGATGATGAATATGTGGAGCGCACGCGCGCGGCGGTACGCGAGGGTCTCGCGTTTCTGCGGCGGGAACTGATGGGCCTCGGCCTGGAGTGCGTGCCGTCGGTGGCGAACTTTCTGCTTGTGAAAGTGGGGCGCGGGCGGGAATTATTCGAGGCGCTGAGCAGCAAAGGCGTGATTATCCGTCCGATGGATGCCTATGGCCTGCCGGACCATGTCCGGATCACGGTGGGCACGATGTCGGAGAATGAGCGTTGTGCCAGGGCGATCGCCGAGTGCCTGCGAGAAAGGCGAATTTCATGATCATTGTAATGAATAAGAAGGCGACCCGTGAGCAAATCGCGCACGTGGTTCGCAGCATCCATACCTGGGGGTTGAAGGCGCACGTGAGCAAGGGTGAAGAGCGAACGGTGGTGGGGGTGATCGGCGATGAGTCAAAGATGGCGGCGCGTCCGTTTGGCGCGCTGCCGGGCGTCGAGTCGGCGATGCCGATTCAGAAGCCCTACAAGATGGCCAGCCGCGAGTTTCATCCTGCGCCGACGCAGATTGTGATCGAGCCGCGCGTCAAAGGCGGGCTTCGTGTGGTGATGGGTGGCAAGAAGGTTGTGGTCGTGGGGGGGCCGTGTTCGGTGGAAACGCCGGCGATCATGATCAAAACGGCGCGGGCGATTCGGAAGTCCGGCGCAACGATGCTGCGCGCGGGAGCATTCAAGCCGCGAACGTCCCCATACTCGTTCCAGGGCCTCGGCGTTGAGGGCCTGCGCATTCTCGCGGAGGTGCGCGAAGAGACCGGCCTGCCCATCGTCACCGAGGTGATGGACACGCGCGATGTGGAGATGGTGGCCGATGTGAGCGACGTGATTCAGATCGGCGCCCGGAACATGCAGAATTTTAATTTGCTCAAGGCCGTGGGCCGAACCTCCACCGCGGTGATGATCAAGCGCGGCATGAGCGCGACGATCGAAGAATGGTTGATGAGCGCGGAGTATGTGATGAGCCAGGGCAATCAGCGCGTTTTCCTCTGCGAGCGCGGGATTCGCACGTTCGAACGGGCGACGCGCAACACGCTGGATTTGAACGCGGTGCCGGTCGTCAAAAAGTTGAGCCACCTTCCGATCGCGGTGGACCCGAGCCACGGCACGGGCTATTCCGACCTCGTGGCGCCGATGGCGCGGGCGGGCGTCGCCGCCGGTTGCGATTGCATCATGGTGGAGGTGCATCCGAATCCGCGAGAGGCCACATCGGATGGCGGCCAGACGCTCGATCTGCCGTCGTTTGATCGAATGGTCAAGCAGTTGCGCGCCATCGCGCAAGCGGTGGGGCGTGCGCTCTAGTGGAGTGGGGATGGAACGGGTCGCCATCATAGGCTTGGGATTGATGGGCGGTTCGCTGGGGCTTGCGCTCAAGGCTCGCGAATGCGCTCAGTCGGTCGTCGGGTTTTCTCGCGCGCCGGAAAATCGCGCCGAGGCGGTTCGGCGCAGAGTCGTGGATGAAGCGCGCGATTCGCTGGTCGAGGCGGTCGAGGGCGCCGACCTGGTGGTGTTATGCGCGCCAGTGCTGGCGATTCCGACACAGTTTGGCATGGCGCGGTCGGGGTTGAAGCGGGGTTGCGTGGTGACGGATGTCGGGAGCACCAAGGATTTTCTCGTCGCCGAATTGGAGCCGTTGGCGGCGGATGTCGGGGCGCATTTCATTGGTAGCCACCCGATCGCGGGATCCGCGCAACAGGGCCTGCAAGCCGCGCGCTCGGATCTCTTTGAAGGCGCGACGGTCGTGGTCACGCCGACCGAGCAATCCAATGCTTCGGCGCTGCTGGCCGTCGAGCGATTTTGGAGTGGGGTGGGGGCGAGGTGCGTTCGGTTGAATCCAGCGGAACATGACCGCATCCTGGCGAGCACGAGTCATCTGCCGCACCTGGTCGCCGCGTTGCTGGTTTCCACCGTGGGCCGAGCGGGCGCGCGCGAGCTTGCGGAGTTTTGCGGCAGCGGCTTTCGAGATACGTCGCGCGTGGCGGAAGGCGCGCCGCAGATTTGGCGCGATATTCTCGCGACGAATCGCGACGGCATTTTGAACGAATTGCGGGCGTTTCGGGGAACGTTGGACCCGTTGATCCGGATGCTCGAAAAGAAAGATTTTGCCGGCGTCGAGACCTTCTTGGAAAGAAGTCGCGACATGCGGCGTCGGTTGGTACATAAAGACAGTTTTAAGGAAGAGGCCGGTTCATGAGTCAGATTCCACAATCCATTATTATTCATCCCGCCGACCATTTGGGCGGCGCCATCGAGGTGCCCGGCGACAAGAGCATTTCGCATCGCGTGGCCATGCTCGCGGGCATCGCCAAGGGGGCCACAACGGTTCGCAATTTTCTGCAGAGCGAAGATTGCGTGAACACCCTTCGCGCGATGGAGGCGCTGGGCGCGCGAACGACGGTCACGGAAGATAACGAACTCACCATTCAAGGAACGGGCAGCAATTTGCTCGAACCGGCGGGTCAATTGAATGTCGGCAATTCCGGCACCACGATCCGGCTGCTTGCAGGGTTGATTGCCGCGCAGCCCATCAAAATCGTCATCACGGGCGACGAATCGCTGTGCGCGCGTCCGATGGGGCGCATCACCGAGCCGCTCGAAAAAATGGGCGCGAAGGTGGAATTGACGGGCGAGAAGGGCACGGCGCCGATCACGATCACGGGCGCGAAGTTGAAGGGGTTGGATTACGTTTTGCCGATCGCATCGGCGCAAGTGAAGTCTTGCGTGTTGCTCGCGGGTTTGTTTGCCGAGGGGCCGACCACGGTGACGGAGCCGATTCCCACGCGCGATCACACCGAACGAATGATGCGCGCTTTCGGCATCCCCGTTGAAGTGGATCGTTTGCAGGTGCGCGTCATGGGTCACGGCGAAAAGGGGCCGCAGTTCAAAGGCATTTCGTTCACCGTGCCGGGCGATTTTTCTGCGGCGGCCTATTGGATGGCGGCCGTCGCGGCGCGTCCAGGCGCGACGGTGACGGTCAAAAATGTGGGGTTGAATCCGCGCCGCACGGCGTTCAGCGATGTGCTCAAACAAATGGGCGCGAAGGTGGAGATCCGGGAGACCAGCGGCCCGGACGATGCCGAGCCCATGGGTGATATCAAGGTGACGGGCGCACGGCTGCATGGGGTCGAAGTGGGCGGCGCGGTCATTCCGAATTTGATTGATGAACTTCCGCTCGTGGCTGTGGTCGGCGCGTTGGCCGAAGGTCAGACGGTCATTAAAAACGCCGGCGAGTTGAAAGTGAAAGAGTCCAATCGCATTGCGACGACCGCCGCCAATCTCCGCTTGTTCGGCGTGGAGGTTGAAGAGCGGGAGGATGGATTGGCCGTCACGGGGGGCGCGAAGTTGATCCCCACCGGGCCGGTGCGCAGCTATGGCGATCATCGGATCGCGATGGCGATGTCCATTTTGGCCACGCACGCGGCGGAAAAGGTGTTGATCAATAATGTGGCCTGTGTGGATACTTCGTATCCCGCGTTCTGGGCGGACCTCCGAAAGTTGGGCGCGCATGTCGAATAAACCCGCGATAACCGTTGCCATTGATGGGCCTTCCGCGTCCGGAAAATCCACCGTTTCCAAGCGCGTCGCGCAGGAGCTTTCCTTTTGTTATGTGGATTCCGGCGCGCTCTACCGTGGGATCACCTGGAAGGCGCTAAGAGACGGCATTGACATTGGCCGACCTGAAGCTGTTATCGAATTAACCACGCGCATCGAGCTGGAGTTTTTTCTTCAGCAGCGCGTGGTGCTCTTTGCCATTGATGGGGAAGAGCCGGGCGAGCAACTGCGATCCGAGCCGGTGCGCGAGCGCGTCGCGGACGTGGCTGCAATTCCCGAAGTTCGCGCGTATATCGTCCGATTGCTGCGCGACACCATCCGCTTCGGAAATCTGGTGATGGAAGGGCGCGATATCGGGACGGTGGTCTTCCCCGATTCGCCGTTCAAATTCTATCTCGATGCGGATCCCGAGGAGCGCGCGCGCCGGCGTCATCGCGAAATTGCCGAGAAGGAAGGCGTGCTCGATGTGTCCAAAGTTTTCGACTCGCTTCAGCGGCGCGACCGAAAAGACTCCACGCGAAAGACAGCGCCGCTCCAAATTGCCTTGGGCGCGAAGGTGATAGATTCCACTTCGTTGCAGGTCGAAGACGTGGTTGCCCATATTGTGGCGCAGATCAGGGCTTCCGGGCTTCTTTCATGACGATTGTGAAGCGGGAATCCGAGTGGTTCTATTGGCTTTGTCGCAATTCGCTCAAGCTAGGCCTCTGGCTCTATAACCGGTTCGGAGTTATGGGCGGCGAGCATGTTCCGATGCGGGGCGGATGTATCATCGCGGCGAATCACACGAGCTTTCTCGATCCGCCTGCCGTCGGTTGCGCTGTGAGCGGACGCCCCGTGAGTTTCATGGCGCGCGACACGCTTTTGCATTCGAGACTCTTGGGATTCATTCTCAGCCGTGTATTCGTCATCCCGATTGCCCGAGGCAAAGGAGACGTCGGCGCACTCCGCAAGAGTTTGGAGGCCTTGAAGATGGGGCGGTGCGTTGGATTATTTCCGGAGGGCACTCGTTCGCCCGATGGTCAATTGCAGCCGGCCAAGGATGGCATTGGCTTTCTTCTCGCAAAAGCGGGAGTCCCAGTTGTCCCGGCCTATGTGGATGGAACCTATCGCGCCTATCCCAAAGGCGCGAAGCGAATTCGCCCCGCTAAGGTGCGGGTGTTCATCGGCCAACCCATTTTGCCCCAAGAACTTGCGCAATTCGGGTCCGGGCGAGATGCGTATGCAAAAATCGGCGAATTCGTGATGAGCCGAATCGCTGCGCTAAAGCCATAAAATGTTGTGTGAGAAAATGTTGCGATGATCCACCTTCGTCCGATTGGCGCAACATCCACATGGGCAACAGGTTGCGACAAGATCAATATTTCTACCTAATTTTTGGCACTTAACTTGACCCTGACGGTCCGCTTCCCTAGACTCCGAGCCACAAGGTCAATGGCATAAATGACTGTATCCACGTGGGGCCTGATAATTGCGAGTGGGAAGGGCGAGAAATTCGCGCCAGATATTGATACTTCTTTCCTGAATCTCGGCAGCAAACCCGTCCTGATCTACAGCCTGACCGCGTTTGAACAGTGCGCGGATATTGAAGGCGTCGTCATTGTAGCGCCGAAAGAACGAATTGATAACGTCAAGGCGATGGTGCAGATATTTGGCTGCTCGAAGGTAAAGCGCGTTGTGGCGGGCGCCGCAAACCGACAAGGCTCCGTGCTGAACGGACTTCGCTCGCTGGATGAATATGTTTCTATCGTGACCATTCACGACGCGTCGCGCCCCACGATTCAGCCGGATCAAATTTCCGAGACCATCAAAGTCGCGAAACGTCACGGAAGTGGAATCATGGCTGCGCGAATCACTGACCCGATCAAACAAATCGGCAAGGGCTCGACCGTGGAAGAGTCTGTGGACAATTCCGACCTTTGGGCCGCGCAGACTCCACAGTCGTTCAAACTCGATGTGATTCTCAAAGCTTGCGAAACGGCGGCCAAGAAAAAAGCCGCGCTCGCCGACGATTCTCAGTCTCTGGCGTTGATCAAACAGCCCGCCCATCTGATCGAAAACCCCAAACCATCGGTGAAGATCAACGGCCCGGTGGACCTCCAGCTCGCTGAACTCGTGCTCCGGCGCTAGTCCATGAAGCCGCGCAGGGTGGCCGTGCGATTCGAGGGTCATGTTCAAGGCGTGGGCTTTCGATATACCGCGGTTCACATTGCCCAGCAACACGCCATTCGGGGGTTTGTCCGCAATGAGTTCGACGGAACCGTGGAACTGGTTGCGGAGGGCCTAGAACCCGAGATCAACGACTTCCTCGCGGCGCTGCGCGCATCGCATCTCGGGCGATTCATCACGCGCGAGTCCACAAACTGGACCGAAGCCTCGGGCGAATTCCGTTCGTTTTCCATCCGCCGGGACGCTGGGTGAATCGCTCCACCCGCTAAAAATCTTCTTCTTCATCGTCGTGCTATCCGATTGCCAAATCCGTCAATTTCGCTATTTTGATGCACGTGTATGAAGTACGCGCTGCTTGGTGACATTCATAGCAATCTGGAGGCCCTCACTTCTGTTCTGGACGATGCGGAAAAGAATGGTTGCGACAAAATTGCGTGCCTGGGCGATGTGGTTGGCTACAACGCCAACCCCATCGAGTGCTTGGATATCATCCGCGAATTGAGCGTGGCTTGTGTGCGTGGAAACCACGACCACTACTGCTCTCACGAAGAAAATCTCGATGGATTCCATCCGCTCGCGGCCGATGTGGTGGATTGGACCCGTCGCCAACTGTCCGACGACCGGCGGGAGTATTTACGCAACTTGCGGTTCATCCAATCCGTTGAAACGTTCACCATCGTTCACAGCACCTTGGATACTCCCGATGCGTGGGGCTACGTTTTCGACAAACTCGAAGCGGAGGCCAACTTCAACTATCAAACCACGACCCTGTGCTTTTATGGCCATACCCACGTGCCGCTGGCCTTCGAAAAATCCGACACCATTCGATTTGGCCTCTACAGTAAGATCAAAGTCACGCTGGGCAAAAAATACCTCATCAACGTCGGGAGTGTGGGCCAGCCGCGCGATGGAGATCCGCGGGCGGCCTATGTAATCTATGACATGCGCAACAATATCGTCGAACTCCGGCGAATCCCCTACGACATACAAAAAACCCAGCGAAAAATCCTCGACGCCGGATTGCCCGGACGTGTCGCGGCGCGATTGGCGGTTGGGCGCTGACCTCATGTTGAGCCGACGCTCCATCGCGCTTTTTTTCCTGATGGCCACGCCGGCCATGGCGCAAGTGAAGTTGGGCTTCAAAGTCGAACCAACCGTCGCGCTGCAATACGAACGCGTGGGCGCCGAACTGACGATTCAAAATAACGCAGACCGGCCGATGGACTCCTCGTCCAACGGAAATTGCCGGGTCAGCTACATCGTGCGCCGCGCAGACGGAAGCATGCTTTCCGCAAAAGATGGAATTCCCCCCATGTCCGTGCTCGTTCCACCCGCCCGAACCCTGACCTTCGCCGACGCCCTCTCGCAACGCTATGACCTCGGCCCCGTCGGCGCCTATACGATTCAGGCGCGTGTGGAGATGGGAGACTATATCTTCAGCTCCGAAAAGCGCTACGTGGATATTGTGCCGGGCACCGAAATCGAGAGCCTGGACGCGCAAACCGAGCAGGGCGAGCGCAAATACATGTTGCGTCTCGTGAATCGCGACAAACATGACCGCATTTTCCTGCGTATAGATGATAACCGTGTTTGCTACGGAGTTTTCGATCTCGGACGCATTGTCCGCATGAGCAGCCCTGAAATGAAAGTGGATGCTGCCGGCGCGGTGCACATTCTTCACCAATCCTCGCCGCATGAATATAGCTATGCGGTATTCAAGCCGGACGGCACGCGGGTTTCGACTGAACACTACGGCGACAACATCACACGCGCGCAAATGGTAACAGGCGACCAAGGCGAAGTTCGCATTGAGACCATTCAAGTGGCGACCCAGAACGAAATCAAACCCCTCGAAACGGCCCCGCTCAAACCCCGCCGCTGACCGGTACGAAAAGGGGTCAGTCCGTGCATATGTGCAAAATGCCGGCCTTCCATCAAAGGAGGGGCGGCTCGCTTTGAGGCAGAAAATCGGCTATGGCTGAACCGATACCATTCTGCCCGAATCTATTTTGCCAACAAGCTGGGCGGTGAAGTCCGATAATGTTGGGCCGGGCACAGCTTGTGGCGCTGACGCGGCGGCGGCGACTCCGTACGCGGGGCACGAGGTGTTTCCGTATTTGTTGGGGATATGAAGATCACCCAGGCAGCACGCGGGGCTTCGGATCAGCATGGACGGGAAAGGCCGTTGGGTGGACAATGTGTTCATCGAGCGGCTGTGGTGGAGTCTGAAAAACGAAGATATTTATCTCAAAGCGTACGAGAGCCCGCGGGAGCTGGAGCGCGGGATTGGGCGCTGGTTTGATCGGTATAACAGCTATC
>JABLTH010059208.1_pt1 | contig 62196 bp, 64 predicted proteins | sample 7875711 | NCBI WGS metagenome assembly JABLTH01 (sample SAMN14941262, study PRJNA633318) | bioreactor metagenome | isolation source: bioreactor | place: China | collected 2019-03-05 | reverse complement strand
TCGGGGGTTGCCCGACAGCAAGTCACTTTCGTTTGCTTGCCCAAACGAAAGTAACCAAAGGAAAGGGCACCCTCCGCCACGCCGCCTGCGGCGGTTCCCTGCGCTGCTCGCCAAGCCGGGCGGGGAGCTAAACTCGGGCTGCGCCCTCAGACACCGCTCCCCGAAAACTCCCGTCTTGACTGTGCTGCTCGGCGCGGCAGAAGGGGAAAGGGTGGTGATTTAACCTTGGGTGGTAGGGTGCGCCATGCGCACCATAAGGCAATGATGGTGCTACGCCTGCTGCGTTATCATTTTTTGCTTGGCTCAATAGTAAAATTACCCTTTTGTATTTGGTAATTGATAACTGTCATTTGCGCCTGTTTTGCATTAACTTCCATGCCTTCGCGTTGAATCCTCCCTGCAAGCTCGGCGTATTTTCTTCCAATTGGTGTTTTGTAGAAAGCAATGAGGGCTTGAATTTCTTCTTCAGAGAAGTACTTTCGATAGATTGGAATCACTGACCCAGCTACGGTGTCCGTTTTTGTTAGCTCACGAAAAAGATCGTCAGGCATGTTTTTAGCCAATTGCTTTAACATGGGGAGAAGGGCTTCCATACCTTCGATCAGCTGAGATTCTTGACCAGATGCCGTAAAGAACTCTCTGATGCTATTGTCACTCGCTGTTTCAGCTTGACAGTTAATTGTAGCTAGCAATAAGGCGGCGCCAAGCGTTTGGGTTAATTTGTTTGTCTTTTGCAAAGTCATATCGAGTTCAACCTCTCTAGCATTGAGCGTTCTAATGTAATTTAGACATCATAAATACTACAGCAAGCGTAGCCTGGGTGGAACGAAGTGGAACCCGGGTTTTGTTGCTAATGATCCTTCATCAGCGTACTGACGGCAATATCTTCATCAATTTCGGGCCAATGTACCCCGACTCCCTTGCCGATCAGCCGCCAGTTTTTCCGTTGGGTATCACTGGCATCGCGCAGGCGCGGGAACCATTCGAGCGGGGCGGAGATTTCCCGGCCATCGGCCAGTACCAGATGCAGGGATTCGTTGACGAATGCGACGTCAACTGCGTGCGGATCAAGCCGGATTGCTAAAGTGCTCATTCCATTTCTCTGCAAACAAGGCACTACAACAACACCTTCTCTACCCCGCCGTTATTGGCCTTGGCCACATATCCTTGCAACCAGTCCTCGCCCAGCAGGTGCTTGGCCATTTCCACCACGATGTAATCCGCCTCAATTCCGGTGTCGTCGCTGTATCTCGACAAGCCTTGCAGGCAGCTGGGGCAGGAGGTGAGGATTTTCACCGGCATTTGCGGTTCGCCGGGGGTGAGGCCCATCTGGCCCAGGCCTTTTTCCAGTTCTTCCTGTTTGCGCATCTTGACCTGGGTGGCGATGTCGGGGCGGGCAACGGCAAAGGTGCCGGATTCGCCGCAGCAGCGGTCGTTGAGTTGCACTTCGCTGCCGATCAGGTCGTTGGCGACTTTGATGCCGGAATAGGTTTTCATCGGCGTGTGGCAGGGTTCGTGGTACATGTATCTGGTGCCGGTGATGCCTTCCAGTTTCAGCCCTTTTTCCAGCAGGTATTCGTGGATGTCCAATAAACGGCAGCCGGGGAATATCTTGTCGAATTCGTATTTCAGCAACTGGTCCATGCAGGTACCGCAGGAGACAATCACGGTCTTGATGTCGAGGTAGTTGAGCGTGTTGGCGACGCGGTGGAACAGCACCCGGTTTTCAGTCGTGATCTGCTGGCCTTTGTCGTGGTTGCCGGCGGAGGTTTGCGGGTAGCCGCAGCACAGGTAGCCGGGCGGCAATACGGTAATCGCGCCGACCTCAAACAGCATGGCTTGCGTGGCCAGACCGACCTGGCTGAACAGGCGCTCGGAGCCGCAGCCGGGGAAGTAGAACACGGCTTCGGCATCCTCGCCCGCCTTTTGCGGGTTACGGATGATAGGCACCATGGTGTCGTCTTCGATGCCCAGCAAGGCCCTGGAGGTCTTGCTCGGCATTTTTTTCGGCATTGGGCGATTGAGAAAATGGATCACCTGCGCCTTGATTTCCGGCTTGCCCAGGGTGGAGGGCGGCTGGCGTTTGAAGGTGTTGACCGCGGGCAGCAGGCGCTTGGCCAGGTTGGCGGCCAGGCGTTGCGCGGCGTAGCCGAACTGGATCATGCCGCCGCGCAGCAGTTTGATGGTGGCGGGGTCCTTGGCGTTGAGGAAAGCCATGCCCAGCGTGGTGCCGGGGTTGAAGTTCTTTTTGCCTTGCTTGCGCAGGAAGTTGCGCATGGCGATGGATACGTCGCCGAAATCGATGTCCACCGGGCAGGGCTTCAGGCAGCGGTGGCACACCGTGCAATGGTCGGCAACGTCGTTGAACTCGTCGAAGTGTTTGATGGAGATGCCGCGCCGGGTCTGTTCCTCGTACAAAAACGCCTCGATCAGCAGCGAGGTGCCGAGGATCTTGTTGCGCGGGCTGTACAGCAAATTGGCGCGCGGCACGTGCGTGGTGCACACCGGCTTGCACTTGCCGCAACGTAAACAATCCTTGATCGAATCGGCGATTTCGCCGATTTCCGATTGCTCCATGATCAGCGATTCGACTTCCAGCAGCGCGAACGACGGCGTGTAGGCGTTGCGCAAGTCGGCGCCCGCCATCAGCTTGCCCTTGTTGAAGCGGCCTTCCGGGTCGACTTTGCGCTTGTATTCGGCAAAGGTGTCGATCACCTGCTGGTCGAGGAACTCCAGCTTGGTGATGCCGATGCCGTGCTCGCCGGAGATCACGCCGCCCAGGTCGGTGGCCAGTTGCATGATGCGCGCCACGGCGTGGTTGGCCTCCTGCAGCATGGCGTAGTCGTCGGAATTGACCGGGATGTTGGTGTGCACGTTGCCGTCGCCGGCATGCATGTGCAGCGCCACGAACACGCGGCTTTTCAGCACAGTTTTGTGGATTTCGTCGAGGCGCTCGAGGATTTTCTGGTATTCGCGGCCGGTGAAAATCTGGTGCAGGGTGCGGCGCACTTCGCGCTTCCACGAGATGCGCAATTCCCGGTCTTGCACCGCGCGGAACACGTTGGCGAAATTGCCCAGGCCCAGTTGCGCCAGCGTTTCTTCGGCCAGGTGGCCGAGCGCGGTTAGCGGCGAGTCCATGTGCTGCAGGATATGGCTCCAGCGCTGACGGGTTTCCGCGAGGTGCGCCAGCGCCAGCTTGCGTTTGGATTCCAGCAGTTCCGGGTCGTTGGCGGTTTCCTCGTCCTTGAGCAGCGGCAGCTCGCCCTGCAAAAAGGCTTCCAGTTCGTCCAGCAGGCGCAGCTTGTTGTTGACCGAGAGTTCGATGTTGATGCGTTCCACACCGTCGGAATAATCACCCAGCCGGTCCAGCGGGATCACCACGTCTTCGTTGATCTTGAACGCGTTGGTGTGCGCGGCGATGGCGGCGGTACGGGCGCGATCCAGCCAGAATTTCTTGCGCGTTTCGGCGCTGACGGCAATAAAGCCTTCACCGCCGCGGGCGTTGGCCAGGCGCACGATGTGCGACGCCGCGGCGCCCACGTCGTTTTCGCTGTCGCTGGCAATGTCGGCAATCAGCACCATTTTCGGCCGCTCGGTGCGGCTGGCCTTGGTGGCGTAGCCCACGGCCTTCAGGTAGCGCTCGTCCAGGTGTTCCAAGCCTGCCAGTAAAGTTGTGCCGTTGCTGTCCAGGTAATCCTTGATCTCGACGATGGCCGGCACCGCCAGCGACACCGAGCCGAAAAATTCCAGCGCGATGGTGCGCACATGCTGCGGCATCTTGTGCAGGATGAAGGTGGCGCTGGTGATCAGGCCGTCGCAGCCTTCCTTTTGTATCCCCGGCAGCCCGGCCAGGAATTTATCGGTGACGTCCTTGCCCAGGCCCGCCTTGCGGAAATGCGGCCCCGGGATGGTCAGCGTTTCTTCGCCGAGCTTGGTGGTGCCGTCTTCCTTGAAGCGCTCGATGAGGAAAGTCGCCACGGCCGCATCGTGTATCTTGCCCAGGTTGTGGTTGACGCGGGTGATCTGCAGCCATTCCGCATCCGGCGTCACCATGCGCCACGAGGCCAGGTTGTCCAGCGCGGTGCCCCACAGCACGGCCTTCTTGCCGCCGGCGTTCATCGCCACGTTGCCGCCGATGCAGGAGGCGTCGGCCGACGTCGGGTCCACGGCGAATTCGAAACCGGCGTCGGAGGCGGCTTCCATCACGCGGCGGGTGACCACGCCGGCGCCGCAATGGATGGTGGGCACCTGCCCGGTGACGCCCGGCAGGTGGGTGCGCTGCACGCTGCCCAGGGTATCCAGTTTTTCAGTATTGATCACGGCCGACAGTGGCGTCAGCGGCACCGCGCCGCCGGTGTAGCCAGTACCGCCGCCGCGCGGGATGATGGTGAGGCCGAGTTCGATACAGGCGCGCACCAGTGCCGCGGTTTCCTGCTCGGTATCCGGGGTGATCACCACGAACGGGTATTCCACGCGCCAGTCGGTGGCGTCGGTGACGTGCGACACGCGCGCCAGGCCGTCGAACTGGATGTTGTCCTTGCGCGTCAGGCGGCTGAGCCGGGACAGGGTTTTTTTGCGCAGCGCAGCGGTCTGGCGGAAATCTTCTTCAAACCGGGCCACGGCCTGGCGCGCGGCTTCGATCAGCGTGTTGACGCGCGGGTTGCCCTGGCTACGCTCGTCGATGGCGTTGATGCGGTGGTGCAGCGCTTCGATCAGCGCGGCGCGGCGCTTGGCGTTGGCGAGCAGGTCGTCCTGCAAATACGGGTTGCGCGACACCACCCACAAATCCCCCAGCACCTCGAACAGCATGCGTGCGGAACGACCGGTCTTGCGCTCACCGCGCAGCTCGTTCAGGATTTCCCAGGAGGACTCACCCAGGAAGCGAATGACAATTTCGCGGTCGGAGAATGAGGTGTAGTTGTAAGGGATTTCGCGCAGGCGGGTGGTCATTGCGGCTTGATGCGTATGAAAAAAGAGGCATTATAAGCCTTTGCCGGCACGCTATAAACGGTGGCGTGAGTAGGGCTACCCTATCCCCCGGGCGGCCTGGTCGAAAAAGCGGCTGAACGGCGCCGGCTGCCCGACATGGTAGCCCTGCACGTAATCCACGCCGAATGTGCGCAGCAGTTCCAGGGTGGCGGCGTCTTCCACATGTTCCGCCACGATTTTCTTGCCGTAACCGCGGGCCAGTTCCACCATGGCGCGCACGAAAATCTGGTCGTCCGGTTTCTCCGTCAGGTTGTGGATGAAGGAGCCGTCGATCTTGATGTAGTCCACCGGCAGGTGTTTCAGGTAATAAAAAGACGCGAAGCCGCTGCCAAAATCATCCACCGAAAACGCGCATCCCAGGTCTTTCACCGCATGGATGAATTTCTGCGCGGTGGCGAAATCGGCAATGGCCGCCGTTTCGGTGATTTCGAAAATGATCCGGCGCGGATCGATATGGCTGACCAGGATGGTTTGGCGCAAGGCGTTGAGCAGCGTGGTGTTGCCGATATTCGCTCCCGACAGGTTGATGGCGAACACGGTTTGCTGGTACTGCTCCGGCAGCGAGGCCAGCAGCCGCAAGGTTTTCTGCATGATCCAGTTGTCCAGCCCGCGGATCAGCCCGCTCAGTTCCGCTACCCCCATGAACAGTTCAGGCAGGGCGAGTTCGCCATCATCCAGCCTCAGCCTGATCAGCGCCTCGTAATGCTGGACGGTGTTGTCGGCCAGGCCCATGACCGGCTGCAAATACAGTTCGAACTTGTCTTCCGCCATGCCGTGTTCGATGCGTTTTTCCCAGGTCATGGAATCCAGCAACTGCTCGCGCACGTTTTCGCTTTGTGAGAACACATGCCAGGAGCCACGCTGCCGCTGCTTGGCCTGGTACATGGCGATGTCGGCCTGGGTCATCAGTTCCGGGACGCTGATGTCCTCGTTGGAGAAATAGGCGATGCCGATGCTGGCGGAAGTGCGCTGGTTGACGCCCAGGTCCTCCAGCCCGATATTGCCCAGTTGCGCGTTGATACGTTGCGCCACACCCAGCGCCCCGGCGCGACTGGAATCCAGCGTGGCAATAGCGAATTCGTCGCCGCCCATGCGCCCGAGGATGTCCACGTTGCGCAACACCTTGTGCAATTCGCCCACCACGCGCAGCAGCAGCGTGTCGCCTGCCTGGTGGCCGCGCGTGTCGTTGATGTTCTTGAAATGGTCCAGGTCCAGGTACAGCAGCGCACCTTGCAGGCTGTGGCGCTTGGCGGTTTCCTGCATGTGTTCCAGTTCGGCCTGGAAACGGCGGCGGTTGAAGCAGCCGGTGAGCGGGTCGTGGTCGGCCAGGTAAGCCAGCTTGCTTTCGTTCTGGATGCGTTCGGTAATGTCCACGCCCATGGACAGCAGCAATCCTTCTTCGCCGGCGCTGCCCTGCAGGCGGGTATGCACCCAGGAAACGGTATGCGGATTGCCATCGGCGCCGGTCAATTCCGATTCATGGCGGAATTCGTTCAGCGTCGAAGCCAGCACCTGCTGCAACTGTTCGTGCGCCTCGGCGCCGGCCCCATGCAACGGGACGGAATCGGCCAGCGGCTGGTTGCGCAGTTCGTTTTCGGTCAGGCCCATCAGCGTGGTTCCGTAGCGATTGACGGTGAGGATATTGCCGTCGCTGTTACTGACGATGATGACCGCCTGCGCATGGTCGAGCAGGCTGGCGGCAAAGGCTTTTTCTCGCAACACCTGGCCCAGGCTGCGTTGCAGGGCATGGGTGCGTTCGGACACATCCTGTTCCAGCCCCTGCAGGCGGTGGGAAAGCGAGATGGCGGCATTGTTCAGTACGTCGACCTCGTCATGCCACTTGATGTGGCCGCGCGTGGCAACGGTGCTGCGGAACTGCGCAAACGCGCCGAGGCCGAGCAGCGGCAGCGCGTTGACGGTGCGCAGCATCCGACCCAGCGGCTGCGCCAGCAGCGCGTACAACAGTGCCAGCGTCAGCGCCGAGCCGAACAGCACCATGAGTACGCCGCGCCAGGCCGTGGCCCGCACTTCCGCCAGCCCGCGGGTCACATCCTCGACCATCAGCAGGTGGACGCCGGGTATCCGGTTTTCCTGGCGTAGCGCCAGCGGCAGCAACTGCCAGGTTTTTCCCCCCTGATCGACCAATTGCCCCGTGGCCGGGATGGTGCGCGGGTCGTGGAGCCTGGCGGCATGGCTCAGTACGGCAAGGCTGCTGTCCGGGGTGGAGGCCGCTTCCACCCGCACGCCCCATTTCACCCATGGCTGGCTGGCGGATTGGCGGCCGTTTGCCGGCATGTCCGCCAGCAGGATGATGTCGGCACTGGAAATGGTGCGGAACGCCAGCACCGTGTCGGCGAGCGATGCACCGACCGCCAGCACGCCCGATACCTTTTGGTGTGAGAGTGTGGGTGCCAGTGCCACCATGCGGCAGACCGGGGCGCAGGCAATAAAGCTGAGCGGTGTTTCCTCGCGGATGCTTTTTTGCAGCGCGGCCTGCCACTGTTCCGACAGGTCGAGCACGGCGTTGTCGCTGCTCCAGTGCGCCAGCGGCTGTGCCGTGGCATCAAACAGCCAGGCTTCCTCCAGGCCAATATCGAATTGCAGCGCGGACCAAGTTTCATTCCAGTGCTGGCGGAATGTGCCCATCTCGCGCGGAGTGGGGATGTCATGGGTTGCGGCGAGCGCGGGAGCAACCGCGGCGATACGTTTAAGGTGCTGGTGCTGGTGACCGAGCAAGCCATTAATCTGATAAATGGCGGTTTCGCGCACAGTCTTGCGCGCTGCTTGGTATTGACCTAACAGGTGCTGGTAGGAAATCCATGCCAGGAAGGCGCTGATGAATACGGTGAGCAATGCCAACACCAGCACCAGCCGCCAGCGCAGGCTGAAGAAGCGCTGGGGGGGAAGGTCGGAAATGGGTTGGGTTGGCATGATATTAGAAATGGTAGGAGCCCAATAGCATCAGCATGTTCCAGTCGCGTTCCAGATCGGCGGCTACCGGGTTGTCCAGCGGTGACAAGCCGCCGGTTCCCTTGGCGTGGTGCCATTCGGTGCGCAGCATGAAGCCGGGCGTCACGTCGTAACGCAACCCCACGATCCAGTCATGGAGATATTGTCCATGGGACGGCAGCCCTGTTCTGGCGGCAAATTGTTTACCGCTGGGGTCGTCCTTGTCCGAGGTGATGTTGTCGTAGCGCAGCAGCATTTCCCATTGTGGCATGAAGCGATATTGTGCCTGCACGTACCAGTCCTCGGAGGTGCTGTCCAGCAGGGTGATCCCGCCACTCACTATTTTTCCCTTGCGCTGCGAATATTCGCCAGTCAGGGTGATGTATTCATTGGTGTATTGCAAAGACAGGATCCATGGCTTGAATTTCATGTCTCTTCTGGGATTAGGGTCGCCCTGGCCGGGGTGGTAGACCGATTTATGCGGATCGTAAGAGAATCCGCCGCGCCATTGCTTGTCGTTGGTTTCATAGAGTACGCGGATACCGGTGGTCAATCCGTTCTGGTCCAGCTCGCCGGGCGCGTGTGGCGCCACCAGGGAAGCCTTGTTGCTGCGGTCATCCAGAGGCAGGCTGATGATGCCGGTAATGGCTTCGAGCGTTCCGCCGGGCACGGCCAGGTTGCCGTAAACATGTATCCCGTCGCCAGACAGCGCCAGTTTGCGCAGGGAGTCAAAATAGATCGGTTGCGGTACGATGATGCCGGGCCGGGTAAAGGCGACGTCGCGGGTGTCGGTGTACAGGCCGTAGGGATTTTTCATGCGCCCCAGGCGCACGCCGGCCTTGTTTTCCGCGCTGCTGAGCAGGGTGAGGTCAACAAAGGCGTAGTCCAGCCACAATTCACCGTCGTCCATTTCGCCGGCGCGGCGCGAAATCAGCTGTGCCGAGAGTTGGATGCCGGGGGTGACGCGGTAGGAGCCGTTGAGGCCGATTTCGCGGAAATCGAAACTGACGTGGTCGCTGCTGCTGCCGTACCAGTTGTTGTTGGTGCTGGCCACCAGCCCCTGGGTGAAGAAACCGTGCACCTGCCCCTTGCCGTCGCCCCAGTCCATGGCCGGTGCCGAGGGCGGGAACGCGAGCAGACATAACGCCAACCAGGGTAGGATCCGCTGTCGATTCGGCTTATTCATGGCGATCGCTCCTCAATTCCAGTTTGCGCATTCTGGTGGTATCTGCCCGTTCTTTTGACACGTATCCCACCGCGCCCGGCGTCGCGGCGATGCGCGCCAGCATTTCGTCCTCATTGGCGACTTCGATCGGCGCCTGCCCGGTACCGGAATACACCTGGCGATCCCAGGCCGTGCGCAACTGGTGGGGGAATATGTTCAGGATGGTTTTGCAAAAGACATCGTGCAGCGGGTGGCGGTCGGGCAGTACGTACACTTTGACGGCACGGCCGTCCGGCCATTGCGGTGAGCGCATGCCGAACAGGCCGCGTGCCTGGTTCAGCGTGATGGAGGTCTGGAGGACATCGGCATGGGCGACGATGACCGGCTCGCCTGCCGGCAGTGCGGGCTGCGACCAAAGTAATACCCATGCCAGCAACAGCCCGCCAAGCCAGTTCGATGGGTAAAAGGTTCGGAGCACTTGCAGATAACCGTAAACCAATGACAAGCTCATGCTATCACAATAGATGTGACTGATTGTCGAGGGTGGACAGCAACGGATTGAGTTTTTCGTGGTTAACGGTACACTCGCAGCGTTTGTGAACGAATACGGAGCATTATGAAAATCTGGCTACCTATCGCGGTGATTGCCCTGCTGGCCGGCTTGTGGCTGGCCCTGGACAACCCTGACCGCGCGCCGCAGGTGTCGCTTTCCACGCTGGAAGGCAAGACGCTGGCCCTGGACAGCCTGCAGGGCAAGGTGGTGCTGGTCAATTTCTGGGCCACCAGCTGCCCCGGCTGCATCAAGGAAATGCCGGGCCTGGTGCAGACCTACCGCGACTATCATGGCAAAGGTTTTGAAACGGTGGCGGTGGCGATGTCATACGACCCGCCTTCCCACGTGCTGAACTATGCCCGGAAAAACGCGCTGCCGTTTATCGTGGCGCTGGATGCCGATGGCGGTGCCGCACAGGCGTTTGGCAACGTACAGGTTACCCCGACGTCATTCTTGATCGACCGGCAGGGCAAGGTCGTGCGGCGCATCATGGGCGAGATCGATTTTGCCGCGTTCCGCCGCGAACTGGACGACTTGCTCAAGGCGCGCTGATGCTCTGGGTCAAGGCGCTGCACATTGTTTTTGTCACCAGCTGGTTCGCCGGGCTGTTTTACCTGCCGCGCCTGTTCGTCAACCATGCCATGGTGGACGACCCCGCCACGCTGCAGCGCCTGGAGTTGATGGAGCGCAAGCTGTACCGCTTCATGACGCCGCTGGCGGTGTTGGCGCTGGGTTTCGGCTTGTGGTTGTGGCTGGGTTACGGCATCACCGGGGCATGGATGCATGCCAAGCTGGCGCTGGTGGCCGTGCTGGTCGGCTATCACCACTATTGCGGCAGGCTGCTGCGCGATTTTGCGCAGGGGCGCAACCGCCGCAGCCATGTGTGGTACCGGTTTTTTAATGAAATTCCGGTGCTGGTGCTGTTTGTTGTGGTGATTCTGGTTGTGGTCAAGCCGTTCTGACGGCGATAATTCGTCTTTTTTCTGATTCGGAAACTTTCATGCATACCCTGATTTGCGGTTCCCTCGCCTACGACACCATCATGGTGTTCCAGGATCGATTCAAAAACCATATCCTGCCGGACAAGCTGCACATCCTGAACGTGGCGTTCCTGGTGCCGGACATGCGCCGGGAATACGGCGGCACGGCGGGCAATATCGCCTACAACCTCAACCTGCTGGGCGGCAAGCCGCTGATCATGGCGACGGTGGGCGATGATTTCGGCAGTTATGGCAGCTGGCTGGAACGCAACAACCTGAACGCGCGGCACATCTACCATGTGCAGGAAAGCTTTACCGCGCAGGCGTTCATCACCACCGATCTGGACGATAACCAGATTACGGCGTTCCACCCCGGTGCGATGAATTTTTCGCACCTCAACAAAATATCGGACGCTGATAACGTCAGCCTGGGCATCATTGCGCCGGACGGCCGCGACGGCATGTTCCAGCACGCCATGGAATTCCATGAAGCGGGCATCCCGTTCATGTTCGATCCGGGGCAGGGGCTGCCGATGTTCAACGGCGAGGAATTGCTGCAGTTCATTGACCAAGCCGAATTCATGGCGCTGAACGATTATGAAGCGCAGCTGACCCAGGAAAAAACCGGCCTGACGCTGGAACAGCTGGCGACGCGGGTCAAGGCGCTGGTGGTGACGCGCGGCGCGCAGGGCTCGCACATTTACACTAACGGTGAATGCCTGGAGATTCCCTGCGTGGCGGCGGACGCGGTAGTGGACCCCACCGGTTGCGGCGACGCCTACCGCGCCGGCTTGCTGTATGGCCTGTCCCAAGGCTGGGGCTGGCTCGAAAGCGGGCGCCTGGCAGCGGTGATGGGTGCGATCAAGATCGCCAGCCGCGGCGGGCAGAACCATAAGCCTGACCGAAAAGACATTGTCGCGCGTTATAAACAGGCGTTTGGCGCAACCATTTCACTTTAAGCAAGGAGTCGGTCATGAACATTCAACATTGGGGCATTACATTTTTGGTGGTACTGGGGCTGGCAGGATGTGCTTCCAGTAATTCCGGCAGCGTTTACAGTCGCGATGAAACGCGCCAGATGCAGACCGTGAAGCAAGGCGTGGTGGAAAGCGTGCGCCAAGTCAAGATCGAAGGTACCGACAGCAAGATCGGCGCGGTGGCCGGCGGCGTGGTCGGCGGTGTGGCCGGTAGCGGCATGGGCAAGGGCAAGGGCGAGATCATCACCGGTGTGCTCGGTGCCGTGGCCGGTGCCGTCGCCGGCAGCGCCGCGGAAGAAGTGCTGACGCGCAAGGACGGGGTTGAAATTACGGTGAAACTGAACGATGGCAGCCTGGTGGCGATTGTGCAGGAAGCAGCCGGCGAGGAGTTTCATCCCGGCGAAAAGGTGCGCCTGCTGCAAAGCGGCGGCGTAACGCGGGTTTCCCATTAACTATATCTTGCATGGCGTTGGGTAATACAAGCGCCGTGACCCGCGGCTGGCGGTTGCTGCGGCTGTTTTGCCATCTGCTATGGGGTGTGTTGCTGGCGGCGGTATGGCTGCCGCGACTGAAAGCGGGGCGGCGGCACGACGTGGTCATGGGCTGGTCCGCCGGGGTGTTGCGCATCCTCAATGTGCGGCTGGCGGTATCCGGCCATGTTCCGGGCAGGGATGTGGCATCGGTGATGTTTGTCGCCAACCACATTTCATGGCTGGATGTCTGGGTGATCAATTCGATACAGCCGGTGCGTTTTGTGGCCAAGTCCGATGTGCGCGACTGGCCGATCATCGGCTGGCTGTCGCGCAAGACCGGGGTGATTTTCATCGAGCGGGAACGGCGGCGCGACACGGCGCGCGTATCGGGATTGAGCACGCAAGTGCTGCTGAATGGAGAATGCCTGTGTGTATTCCCGGAAGGCACTACCACCGAGGGTGAGCACATGCTGCCGTTCCGCAGCAGCCTGCTGCAGGCGGCAGTGGATGCGCAGTCACCGGTCTGGCCGATTGCCGTGCGGTATGCCCTGGCCGATGGCCGGCCGAACAAGGCGGTGGCTTATGCCGGCGAAACTACGTTATGGCAGTCCATCCAGGCCATGGTGGCGCAGCATGGCATCATGGCCGAACTGATGTTTTTGCCGCATATCCCGGCGCAGCCGGACCGGCGTTTGATGGCGCAGGCCGCTGAGCATGCGGTGCGGACTAAACTGAATCTTCTTTCGCCCGCGGCACCTGGAATACCTGCCGATCCTCCAGGCGCAAGGCCGTAAGTTTCCCGCCCCACAGGCAGCCGGTGTCCAGCGCGATCAGGTTGTCGCGCAGCATCAGCCCCAGCGCCGACCAGTGGCCGAAAATCACCGTGCTGTTGCGGCTTTTGCGCTTGGGGATGTTGAACCAGGGCACCAGGCCGGCGGGGACGTCGGGCAATTCGCCCTTGAACTCGAAATTGAGCTTGCCTTCCGGCGAGCAAACCCGTAGCCGGGTCAGCGCGTTGGTGATGATGCGCAGGCGGCTCATGCCGCGCAAGTCGTCACGCCAGATGGTCGGGCGATTGCCATACATTTTCTGCAGAAAGTCGCGGTAGTTGCTGCTGCGCAATTGCATTTCCACCTCGCCCGCCAGCGCCATGGTCTGGCGCGCATCCCACTGCGGCAGTACGCCGGCGTGCACCATCAGGTAATGGTCTTCGGTATACGCCAGGCGCTGCCGGCGCAGCCAGTCGAACAGCAGGTTGCGGTCGGGTGCCTGCAGCAACTCGTCCAGCGTGTCTTTGCGGCCGCTGGGAACAAAGCCCTCATGCACCGCCATGGCGTGCAGGTCGTGGTTGCCCAGCACCAGCGTGACCACGTGCTCGTTGGTCATCAGCCAGCGCAAGGTCTTGAGGGAATCCGGCCCGCGGTTGACCAGGTCACCCACCAGCCAGATGCGATCGCGCGACGGGCTGAAGCCGATCTGCTGCAGCAGGTTCAGGAAAGAAGTATGGCAACCTTGCAAGTCACCAATTGCAAAGGTTGCCATGGCGTGGAATCAGTGCTGGCGGGCCTGAAGCGCCCCCATGATTATTTGGAAGGCGCCTTGAAGCTGGCGCCGGCGGCATTCGCCATATGGGCAACCGCCGCGGCTACTTCGGCGTCGGTCAAGGCCGCATTGCCACCGCGTGCCGGCATCCCGCGGATGCCTTGAATGGCATGCTTGACCAATGTCTCGTAGCCTTGTGCGATGCGTGGGGCCCAGGCGCCCTTGTCGCCCAATTTGGGCGAGCCCATGACGCCGGTGCCGTGACAAGCGCTGCAGGTCTGGGTCACGATCTGCTCGCCGCTTTTTGCGGCGCCCGGGGCGGCGGCGCTGTCGGCCGTAGCCACCACCACTTCACCTACCGGTTTGATGCGCTCAAGGATGGCGCTTTCGCCGCTGGCATGGCCGGATTGCGGAAGATGATGGGTTTTGGCGACGAAGCCACCCAGGATGATGGCCAATATCGCCAGGCCTGCCAGGATGGTGCCAAGAAGACTGTTTGCAGAAACGCCGTTGGTCGATGGAGTTGAGGTACTCATGATGTTTCCTTTGGGAAGCTGTTGCCGGGATGATTTTCCGCAATTATACAGGGTGGCTGCTATTTCTTGGTGTGCAGCTTGAGCATGGCGGCTTCAAAATTTCCGGCCAGGAATTCCGGCAGCAGGCGCGTGCTGTTGTCCATCGCGGTTTCAATCTGCCCGGATTCCTCGCGCGATGGGCTGTGCAGCACAAAGTTGACCACGGCCGCCGCCTCGCCGGGGTGGCCAATGCCTAAGCGCAGCCGCCAGAAATCGGTGCTGCCCAGGTGGGAAGCAATGTCCCGGAGTCCGTTATGGCCGCCGTGCCCGCCACCCTTTTTCAGCTTTGCCGTTCCCGGCGCCAGGTCGAGTTCGTCATGGATGACCAGGATGTTTTCCGGGGTGATGCGGTAAAACCGGGCCATAGCGCCTACGGACTGGCCGCTGCGGTTCATGAAGGTCATTGGTTTCAGCAGCCAGGCTTCGCTGCCGTGATGTTTCAGCCGCCCGGTTTGCCCCAGGAACTTGTTTTCATGCGAGAGTGTGACGCGATGCTCGTGGGCAATGGCGTCCACCCACCAGAACCCGGCGTTGTGCCGCGTGTTTTCGTATTCCGCGCCCGGGTTGCCCAGGCCGACAATGAGTTGGATTCCCATGGCTATATTCTAAAGCAAACGCTTAAGGAAACCCTGAACAAGTGGCTACACGGGCGAATTGCTGCGTTGCGCGGTGCTCGGAACCTCGCCGTACTCCTTGTACTGTCTCGGTTCCTGCGCTCTGTGCGCCTTGCACTTCATCCTGCTCGCTCACTTGTTCAGGGTTTCCTTAAGCGCCCTTCAAACAAAAACGCGCGCCCGGTTGCCCGGAGCGCGCGTTTTGTCGAAGCAAAAACGACTTAGGCTGCTGGTGCAGCTGCAGTTTCTTCGTCCGATGCTGCGCCGCGCGGCTTGGTCACGGAAGCCACTGCGGCGTCGTCGCCGTGTGCCAGCTTCACGAACTCAATGCCCTTGGGCAGCTTGATTTCGGACAGGTGGATGGTCTGGCCGGCTTCCATCTTGCCCAGGTCCACTTCGATGAACTCGGGCAGGTCCTTGGCCAGGCAAGCCACGTCGGCTTCGGTCAGGATGTGGGTGACGATGCCGCCGCCCAGCTTCACGCCAGGAGCGCTTTCCACGTTGGTGAAATGCAGCGGTACCTTGACGTGGATCTTTTCGGTGGCGCTGACGCGCTGGAAGTCGATGTGGGCGATTTCGGTACGCACCGGGTGCATCTGGTAATCGCGCAGCAGGACTTGTTCCTTCTTGCCATCCAGGTTCAGGCTGAGGATGGAAGCATGGAAAGCTTCGTGGCGGAATTGCAGGAACAGTTCCTTGTGGTTGAGTTCGATGGAAACGGCATCCTTGCCGCCACCGTACACAATACCCGGGATGTTGCCAGCACGACGCAGGCGGCGGCTCGCTCCGGTGCCCTTGCTCTCGCGCTTCTTGGCGTTGATTTCGATTGTCATATTAAACTCCTAAAGTTAAAAAGATCGTCCGCGACCAGACGATTTGCTGCATTCGCCAGGAGCATCTGCACCTGGCGGAATTCTTATTCCATGAACAAGGAACTGACGGAATCTTCACGGCTGATGCGGCGTATGGTTTCCGCCATCAGGTTGGCAACCGAGAGTTGCCGGATTTTGTTGCTGGCTGCGGCATCCGGTTGCAGCGGGATGGTGTTGGTCACCACCAGTTCGTCCAGCTGGGAATTGTTGATGCGCTCCGCAGCACCACCGGACAGCACCGGGTGGGTACAGTAGGCCACCACTTTTACCGCACCCCGTTCCTTGAGTGCGGCGGCGGCTTCGCACAGCGTATTGGCGGTATCCACCATGTCGTCCATGATGATGCAGGTGCGGCCTTCCACTTCGCCGATGATATGCATGACCTTGGCCACGTTGGGCTTGGGGCGGCGTTTGTCGATGATGGCCAGGTCGGAATTCAGCTGCTTGGCCAGCGCGCGGGCGCGTACCACGCCGCCGACATCGGGCGAAACCACCACCAGGTTCGGGTAGCTGCGTTTGTCGATGTCATCCACCAGGATGGGGGTGGCGTAAATGTTGTCCACCGGAATATCGAAAAAGCCCTGGATCTGGTCGGAGTGCAGGTCCATGGTCAGCAGGCGGTTGACGCCGACGGAAGTCAGCATGTTGGCAACCACCTTGGCGGTAATGGCAACACGTGCCGAACGCGGGCGGCGATCCTGGCGGGAGTAGCCGAAATAGGGGATGGCGGCAGTAATGCGGGCGGCGGAGGAGCGGCGCAACGCGTCCACCATGACCAGCACTTCCATCAGGCTGTCATTGGTGGGGAAACAGGTGGATTGCAGGACGAATACATCTTTGCCGCGCACGTTTTCCAGCAGTTCCACCATCACTTCGCCATCGCTGAAACGGCCGACCGTGGCTTTCCCCAAGTCTATCCCGAGGTATGTCACCACTTCTTCGGCAAGCTTGGGGTTAGCGTTGCCGGTAAATACCATCATGTCGCCGTTTGCCACGGTGAAATCCTTTTTTGACTAAAAAACAAAAAAGCGTGTAACTTTTGAATTTACACGCTTTTTATTATTTGTTCTGGCTGGGGAGGAAGGATTCGAACCTTCGCATGCCGGAATCAAAATCCGGTGCCTTAACCAGCTTGGCGACTCCCCAATGGTTCAACTTGTTGCATATCCGTACAGCGGATGTTGCGCCAGACCTCTGGCAACAAAACCGCTAACCTCGGCAGGTTTGGAATTCATCACTGTTTCGGCTGCTTCCTGACTGGCAAGCTCTACAAAAACGCTGGAACCCGATCCGCTCATCCTGGCATCGCCGAACTGACCAAGCCAGTCCAGCCATTTTGCCACTTCAGGATACATGCGGCATACCAAAGGCTGCATGTCATTTTGACCGAAGCCCTTGGAAAAGGCCGCCATTTTCCGAGGAATTGTGTCTCTTGTCAAATCATTGCTGCTAAAGATCGCGGCAGTGGATACATGAACGGCTGGCGTGAGCACCACATACCATGCCTCCGGGAGGTCGATGGGCTGGAGTTTTTCGCCTACGCCTTCCCCCCACGCATTTTGCCCGAACACGAATACCGGCACGTCCGCGCCCAGTTGTAGGCCGAGTTCCATCATGCGCGTGCGGCTTAATTCCAGCCGCCATAGGCGGTTGAGCGCGAGCAGTACGGTGGCGGCGTCAGAGCTGCCGCCGCCGAGGCCGCCACCCATGGGGATGCGTTTTTCCACGGCGATGTCGGCGCCCAGCGAGCAACCGGTCACTTGTTGCAGGAGTTTTGCTGCGCGCAGCGTGATGTCTTGTTCCTCGGGCACGCCAGGGATGGGCTGGGCACGCTGGATTCGGCCGCTGGTATTGGTGCTGATGCGAACGTCATCGCCGAAATCCAGCAGGCGAAATACGGTCTGCAGCAGATGGTAGCCGTCGGCACGGCGACCGATAATGTGCAGGAACAGGTTGAGTTTGGCTGGCGCCGGGAACACTTGCAAGATCAGTTTTCCCCGGTTTGCCAGTTTTCCACGACCAGTTTGAGTTCCAGCTTGGGGCTTTTCATGATGATCTTGCCCGGCAATGATTTTTCATCGCTGATCTGGTACTGCGGGTATTCAATCTCCCAGCCATTCTGGCGCATGCGGGTAATGTTGCCGGCGGCATCCCAGGCCATGATTTCGACCTCGCCGTCCGTGGGGCGGCCCAGCATCCAGTCGGATAGCCCGGTCATGGGCAAACTCCAGCCCAGGGTTTCCTGTGTCAGCGCTTCGGCATCATCGGCATGGTAAGTTTTCTGGTTGCTGGTGGTCAGGGTCACGCCGTTCATGTTTTTGCTGAGGCTGCCCAGTTGGGTGCCCAGCGGCGAGAAGAACTGAATGTCATCACCTTCTTCGTGGTGGTGCCAGTGCATGCTGCCGGAAAAACCCTTGCTTTCGGTGAGTACGGCCATGCGTCCGGTCATGGCAAAATTGCCGATGCCTTTGATGGTGTCCAGATGCTCGGCATAGATGGCAGGCGGCGGCTGGAACGGCTGGCGTTGCGGCACGGTGGTGCAGGCGCTCGTCAGCAGGACCAGCACTGCTGACGGCAGCAGTGCTGGGGTCAGGATGGATGGCGATTTCACTGCTTGAACTTTTTCGACGTGTTCACCAGCACTTCATTGGTGGGAAAGTCATGCAAGGCATTTTCCCAAGTGCTGAGGGCTTCGCTTTTGTGGCCCTGCTGCCACAGGACTTCGCCCAGGTGGGCAGCGATTTCGGGGTCGGAGCGCACCTCATAGGCGCGGCGGATGAAATCCACGGCCTGATCCAGTCGGCCCAGCCGGTAATGCACCCATCCCATGCTGTCGAGAATGAAATGGTCGTCCGGTGTCAGCGACAGCGCTTTTTCAATGAGGGCCTGCGCTTCGTCCAGCCGTTCGTTGCGGTCCGCCAACGTATATCCCAGCGCGTTGTAGGCCTGGGCGAAATCCGGTTTGAGCTGTATCAGTTTGCGCAGTTGCTGTTCCATGATGTCAAAGCGCTGCACGCGCTCGGCACCCATGGCGTAGTCGTAAATCAGGTCGGCGCTGTTGGGCAGGGTTTCCACCGCCTGCTGTAGCAGGTCAAATGCTTCCTTGTGGCGGTTGGCCTGTGACAGCAGGCCGGCTTCAGTCTGGATGGTCGCGGCCTGTTGCTCCGGAGATAAGTTGTTTAGCGCTGGCAAACGCTGGCGCGCGGCGTCCAGGTTCCCCTGCCGCGCTTGCATGACGGCGGATTTGAGCTGGGTGTCGAAGTGGAAACGGCTTTCGGGGCTGATAGCGTCGTACCAGCGCTGCGCGTCTTCAAATTGCTGCAATTGCTCGGCGATCTGGCCCAGGTAGAAATAGAGCTGGTCCGGATCCTTGTAATTGAGGTCCAGCGCCTGCTTGAAATGGTTTTCCGCACGGCTGGCATCTTCCAGTTGCACGCTGAGCAGGCCGATGGCGACATGCACCTCGGCGTTGTTCGGATTGGCCTGTATCAGCTTGTCGAACTCCTTGCGTGCTGCGTCGAACTGTTTTTCGTTCACCAGCAGCTTGGCGTAGGCCAGCCGTACTTCGTGTGCCTCAGGGTAGGTGTCCAGGAAATGGTGGTAGAACTGCATCGCTTCTGCCGGACGGGACTGCACGACCTGCCCGTGCAGCAATGCGCCGACTTCCCATCCCGGGCGTAATTTGTCGGCGGCCTGCAACTCGTCCAGGGCTAGCTGTTCCTTGCCTGCGCCCCATGCGGCATGGGCCAGCGCCAGGCGCGCTTCGGGAATCGCAAGGTACGGTTTGGTCACTTCCTGTACCAGCTTGAGCACTCCGGCTTTGTCTTCGCTACGGGACAGCAGGCCGGTGATGTAGAGAAACCCGCTGGGGCGGTTTTCTTCATGCGACAGGATTTTCTGCAGGTGCGGACGCAATTCGCTGATCTTGCCCGAGGCCACCGTCAGCTGCGTCAGGATTTCTCGTGCTTCGGCCGACGTCGGGTCGAGATCGGCCCACAAGGTGGCGGCGCGCATCGCAGCGCCGCCTTGTTTGGTATACAGCGCAGCCTGCGTGGCGCGGTTGGCCAGGCGCGCATCGCCGGTGGCTTTGGCCAGGTCGTACATGATGGCGCCGGCGGTGCCGACATCACCACGCTGCCCGGCGATTTCACCGACCAGAAACTTGTAAATGAATTCGGCGGTGAGCGATCCATCGGGCACGACCTTTTTCGCGGCTTCGGCATTGGCGATGGGGACGGCCAGGCAGATCAGCAATGTCAAGGCGAGTGCGGTGGTCGGGAGTTTTCTGTTCATCGTGCTGCAGTCCTGGGTGAGTTGCCTGTTGTGTTGCGATCTAGCGTTCGACATTGGCGAAAGTGAAATGTTTCATATAGTATAGGTGCCCTGCAAGTTTTGTCACGAGCAGTTTTCCGGCGATTTATTTGAGCTTTCTATACTTTCTATAAACACTCTCTCTCGGCATTAATCAATATGGATACCATCACTGTTGAAGCCAGCGACCTGACTCGCGCATATGGCGGTAATACTGTTGTAAGTGGGGTCAGTTTCAATTTGCGCAAGGGCGAAGTGCTTGGGTTTCTCGGCCCCAATGGTGCCGGCAAATCCACCACCATGAAAATGCTCACCGGGAATTTGGCGCCCACCGCTGGCAAGGTGACGATCTGCGGCATCGATATCATCGAAGACCCCAAGGCGGCCAAGGCGCTGATCGGCTACTTGCCGGAAACGCCGCCGCTGTACAAGGAACTGACGGTGGATGAAATGCTGACGCTGGCGGCCAGATTGCACGGCGTGAGCCGCGCTGCGGTGAAAAAAGCCGTGCAATCCGCCAAGGAACGCACCGGCCTGACCGAAATGAGCGGCCGCCTGATTGAAAACCTGTCCAAGGGCTACCAGCAGCGCGTCGGCATTGCGCAGGCGATCATCCACAACCCGATGGTGGTGATCCTGGATGAGCCGACCGTGGGGCTGGACCCGATCCAGATCCGCGACATCCGCACGCTGATCAAGGAACTGGGCGGCGAGCACAGCGTCATCCTGTCCACGCACATCCTGCCGGAAGTGGAGATGGTGTGCGACCACGTGCAGATCATCCACAGGGGGCGCCTGGTATTCAATGGCACCATCGACGTGCTGAAGCAGCAGCGCCATGGCAACCGCTTGCTGATCGGGCTGGGCAATGCGCCGGCTGCGGACGAGATCAGCAAAATTGACGGTGTGGTGAGCGTGGAACCCGCGGGTAACGGCTTGCTGCGAGTACGACATTCCGAAACCTTCAGCCCGGCGGAAGCCATTGTGCAGGCCGCGGTGCAGCATGGCTGGAAGCTTTACCAGATCGCACCGGACCAGACCAGTCTTGAGGAAGTATTCGTGCAGCTGACCTACCAGGAAGCTGCGAACTAGATCGAAAAGAGGATACAGCATGATATTTACTGTCGCAGCCAAAGAACTCAGAAGCATGTTCTCCTCCCCGATGGGATGGATCATCCTGGCCTTGCTCCAGTTTGTTTTCGCCCATTTCGGCTTTTATGTGGGCGTGGCGGATTATTTTGAAATGATGTCCGGCATGATGCGCCCGGAGCAGCGCATGGGCGTCACTGAATTCGTTGGCAACAACGTGTTCGGCATGTCTTCCTTCCTCATGCTGTTTGCGGTGCCGCTGCTGTCGATGCGCCTGATCAGCGAGGAACGCAAGAACCAGACGCTGCCGTTCCTGTTCAGCGCGCCGCTGACGCTGACGGAAATCGTGCTCGGCAAATTCCTCGGTCTGGTAACGTTTCTGAGCGTGGTGATTGCGTTCACCGGCTTGATGGTCAGTTCGCTCAACCTGTGGACCGACCTGGATTTCGGTTTTATCGCGGCCAATCTCATCGGCCTGTGGTTCCTGGTGGCGAGTTTCTCCGCGCTGGGCCTGTTTGTTTCCAGCCTGACCCAGCAGCCGATCGTTGCCGCCATCATCAGCTTTGTTGCACTGTTTGTGCTGCTGGCGTTCGACAAGTACCTGGCGGGCGACCCGACCAGCATCTTCAACCATTTGTCCCTGATGCGCCATTTCGAGCCGTTTTCGCGCGGCCTGCTGGACACCAAGGATTTTGCCTATTTTCTGTTGTTTATTTTGACTTTCCTGACCCTGACGGTGCGTCGTCTCGATGCCGACCGTCTGCGCGGCTAAACTTACTGCTCCCTTATTGCCATGACAAAAATCAACCGCAAATTGCGACTCCAGATGTTGATGCAGAACAGCCTGTTCGTAGTGCTGTTCCTGCTGTTAGTTGGTCTGCTGGGCTATCTGGCGACCGAGTTTCGTACCGCACGCGACATTACCCAAAGTGCCCGCAACACCTTGAGCGAGGGCAGCCTGAATGTGCTCAAGCAGATGAAGGGGCCGGTCAATGTCACGATTTTTGCTGCGGCGGATGATGAGCGCCGCAAACTGATCGTTGACTTCATCACGCGCTATCAGCGCAGCAAGCCGGATCTTCACATCAAGTTCGTGAACCCGGCGGAAGACCCCAAGCTGGCACAGGATGCCGGGGTGCGTGCGGACGGCGAATTCATTGTTGAGTACAAGAAAAAAAGCGAGCACCTGCTGCCGCCTATTGTCGAGCAGGACATGACCAACCTGCTGGTGCGTTTATCCAGAACCGATACGCGTACCGTGATGTTTCTGGATGGGCATGGCGAGCGCAGCCTGATCGGCTTGAAAGAACACGATCTGGGCGCGTTTGGCCAGCACCTGGAGAAAAAGGGCTTCAAGCTGTCCAACCCCGATCTGTTGCAGTTGCCGGAGGTGCCGAGCAGCGGCGCCATGCTGGTGATCGCCGGGCCGCGCGTGGATCTGTCGGAAATCGAAGTGGACAAGATCAGGAAGTATGTCGCCAAGGGTGGCAACCTGCTCTGGCTGATCGACCAGGAGCCGATGCACGGCCTGACCCCGTTGGCCGATCAGCTCGGTTTGCAGCTGACCCCCGGCATTGTGGTTGATCCGGTGGCGGCACAGGCCGGCGGCGATTACAAAATGGCGTTTTCCAGCCAGTATGCGGAGCACCCGATCACCTTGCGCTTTAACCTGCGGGCACTGTTCCCGATGGCGCGGCAGATTTCATCCAACGCGGCGGACATGGGCTGGCGCGAAACTTCCCTGATCGACGTCGCCGCCACCGGGTGGCTGGAAACCGGCGATCTGAATGAAAAGATCAAGTTCGACGCCAAGAAGGATATCGGCGGCCCGATCAATATCGCCGTGGCTATGGAGCGCAAGGTTGAAAACAAGAACCAGCGCGTGCTGGTGGTGGGCGGCGGCAGTTTCCTGGCGAATACCTTCCTCAACAGCAGCGGCAACCTTGACCTGGGCATCAACATGGTCAACTGGCTGGCTGGCGACGACAAGCTGATTACCATCCAGCCGCGGCCGTTCAAGGATTCCAATCTTTCCATTCCGGCCAACCGCGCGTTTTCCAACTGGCTGGTGATTCAAGGCATCCCAACGGTCATCCTGCCGCTGGCGTTGATCGTGATCGGGCTGACCATCTGGTGGAAGCGTCGCAAGAGATAAGGACAGGGGTAGTTCAGATCATGAAAAAACGGTGGTTGATCAATCTGGTATTGCTGGTGGTGGTGGCGGGGCTGGGCGCTTTTGTCCTGACGCGTCCGAAAGCGGTGGACGGCAACAAGGCCAAGACATTTGCCGTGGCGGCATTTGATCCGGCAACGGTGACCAGGCTCACGATCGAAAGCGGCGTTAAAAAACCGGTGGTGTTCGAAAAGAAGGATGGCCGCTGGTTCATGCTGGAGCCGTTCAAGGGCCGGGCGGATGCGCTGTCCATTGGCCGTATCCTGTCCATCGCCAATGCAACGAGCCAGGAAAAGCTGGCGCTGGAAGATGTGGCCCGGTTCGGGCTGGATCATCCGCAGGTCAAGGTAAAGGCCGACGACAAGGTATTCGAGTTCGGCATGTACAACCCGGTGGGCGGCGAGCAGTTCGTTGCGCATGAGCGTTTTGTGTACACCGTACCCAGCGTTTATGCCGAAGCCGCCGCAACGCAGCCGCTGGAATTGCTGGATAAACATCCGTTCGAGCCGGGCGAGGAAATGGTCGGCTTTGACCTGTCGGCACTGGAACAGTGGGAACTCAGCCGCCTGAATGTGGATTTGCAGGCGGACGGCAAATGGAAAGTGTCTGCTGCGGCAGCAAAGCCGGATCAGAACCAGATGAACGAGTGGTTCATGTTATGGCAGCATCTGGTCGCCACTTCGGTGGAGCCTTATGCGCCGGATAAAACGCCGCACCCCTTCGTGCTGGTCAAACTCAAGGGTGGCAAGACCATCAAACTGGTCAAGATGCAGGAATCCCCGGAGTTGTTGCTGGTGCGGGAAGACGAACAGATGCAATACCATTTCCCGCAGGATGTCGGCTTTACCATCCTGAATCCCCCGGCAGGGTTCAAGCCGGAATAAAACACGCCGATGCCAGAGCTGCCCGAAGTCGAAACCACCCGGCGCGGGCTGCTGCCTCTTGAAAACCAGCAGGTGGCATCGGTGCTGGTGCGCAACGCATCGCTGCGCTGGCCGGTGACATCTGGGCTTTCCTCATTACTTTCCGGACAACATTTCCTTCGGCTCGAGCGCCGCGCCAAGTACCTGCTGGCACGCTGCGAACGCGGCACCCTGCTGGTGCATCTGGGCATGTCGGGCCGCCTGTGCCTGCTGCAGCAAGCCGAACCCGCCGGCAAACACGACCATGTAGATATCAACTTTGCCAGCGGCCAAGTGTTGCGGTTGCGCGACCCGCGGCGTTTTGGCGCGGTGTTATGGATTGAAGGGGATGACCCGTTGCAACACCCCTTGCTGGCTAGCCTGGGTGTCGAGCCGCTGGAAGCCGATTTCGATGGCGCTTACCTGTATCGCACAACCCGCAGCCGGAGCGCGCCGATCAAAACCGTCATCATGGATGCACATCTGGTGGTGGGCGTGGGCAATATCTACGCCAGCGAGGCGTTGTTCCGCGCCGGCATCTACCCTGAAACACCCGCCAAGCGTATCGGCCTGGCGCGATACCAGAAGCTGGCGGCGGAAATCAAGGCCACGTTGGCCGCCGCGATAGAAGCCGGCGGTAGCAGCCTGCGCGATTTTTTTGGCGCGGACGGCAACCCCGGCTATTTCCAGCAGGAATATTTTGTCTACGGGCGCACCGGGCAGCCGTGCAAGGTGTGCGGAACGGTCATCAGCACCATGCGGCAGGGGCAGCGCTCGACGTTTTACTGTCCGCGCTGCCAGAAGGCTTAACGCGGCGTTTTCAGCGCATCCGTCAGGTGTGGTGCCAGTACCTGCAGCATCTGGCCGAAGATTTTCGGGTTGCCGCCGACAATATTGCCGGTTTCCAGCCAGCTTTCGTTGCCTTCAAAATCGCCGACCAGGCCGCCGGCTTCGCTAATCAGCAGGGCGCCGGCAGCAATATCCCATTTGGATAGGCCAATTTCCCAGAAGCCGTCGTAGTGGCCTGCGGCGACGTGCGCCAGATCCAGCGCGGCGGAGCCTGGGCGGCGGATGCCGGAGGTGCTGAGAATCATGCTTTTCAGCATCGGCAGGTAAGTGTCCAGATGGGTGAAATCACGGAACGGGAATCCGGTGCCGATGATGGCTTCCTGCAGCTTGGTGCGCTTGCTGACGCGGATTCTGCGGTCGTTGAGGAATGCGCCCTGGCCGCGGGTGGCGGAATACAGGTCGTTGCTGTTGACATCGTACACCACGGCCTGGTCGAGCACGCCTTTGTGCAGCAGCGCGATGGACACTGCGTACTGCGGGAAGCCGTGCAGGAAGTTGGTGGTGCCATCCAGCGGGTCGATGATCCACAGATATTCGCTGTTGTTGTCGGTGGCCCCGGATTCTTCGCCCAGGATGGAGTGCTGCGGGTAGGCGCCGAGCAGGGTTTCGATGATGGCGGCTTCGGCGGCGTGGTCCACTTCGCTGACGTAGTCGTTATGCGTCTTGTTCTGGATTTGCAGAATATCCAGGTTCTGGGAGGCGCGGTTGATGATGGAACCGGCGCGGCGAGCGGCCTTGATGGCCGTATTGAGCATGGGGTGCATAATGGTGTGCAAGAACGAATAAAATAGCCGTCTATTTTACCTGATGAATGATGCGAAGATGAAACTTGTCAGTCCCGCGGAGGTGCTGGGGAGGGTGCGCGTGGTGCTGTGCCAGACCAGCCATCCCGGCAATATAGGCTCGGCGGCACGCGCCATGAAAACCATGGGCTTGTCGCGGCTGTACCTGGTCAGGCCGCGCAAGTTCCCGCATGCCGAAGCGGTTGCCATGGCCTCCGGCGCGACGGATGTGCTGGATGCGGCGCAGGTGTGCGATTCGCTGGAACAGGCGCTTGCCGGGTGTGGGCTGGTGCTGGGCATGACCGCCAGGCGTCGTGAACTGTCGCACCAGCCGGCTTCGCCCCGGCAGGCGGCGGCGGAAGTGCTGGCGTTTGCGGCGGATGGCGAAGTGGCGCTGGTGTTCGGCAATGAAACCAGCGGCATGTCGAACGAGGAACTGATCCTGTGCCAGCGTCTGGCGCACATTCCGGCCAATCCGGAGTATTCGTCGCTGAACCTTGCGGCGGCGGTGCAACTGATGGCGTATGAGTTGCGTGTGGCGGCCCTGGGCGACGCGCAGGAAGAGTTGGCTGCGCCGCATCCCAACCCGTATCGGCGCATCAAACCTGCCACGCACGATGAAATCGAGGGGTTTTACGGGCATCTGGAGCGGGCGCTGGTGACTATCGGCTATCTTGACCCGGCCCAGCCCAAGCGCCTGATGTCGCGGTTGCGCCGGCTGTTTGCGCGCGCCGGCTTGCAGCAGGAGGAAATCAATATCCTGCGTGGAGTGCTCAAGGCAATTGAAAAAGACTAGGTTGCGCTTTTGTGGCAGAATGGCAGCCTAATTCATATATATCAACAAGTTATAATTTGTTGATTTTTCTGGTTATCCGAATATGTTCCAGCATTTGCGTGAAGACATTGCCGTAGTTTTTGAGCGTGACCCTGCGGCCCGTAATACCTGGGAGGTGTTGACCACCTACCCGGGCGTGCATGCGCTGATTTTCCATCGGCTGACGCATCGCCTGTGGGGGCTGGGTTTGCGCTGGCTGGCACGATTCATCTCGCATCTGTCACGCTGGCTGACCGGTATCGAGATTCACCCTGGCGCGACCATCGGCCGCCGTGTCTTTATCGATCACGGCATGGGGGTGGTGATCGGTGAAACCGCGGTGATCAGCGACGACTGCACGCTTTATCACGGCGTGACGCTGGGCGGCACCTCGTGGAACAAGGGCAAGCGCCACCCCACGCTGGAAGCCGGGGTGGTGATCGGTGCCGGTGCCAAGGTGCTGGGGCCGATTGTGGTCGGTACCGGGGCCAAGATCGGTTCCAATGCTGTGGTGGTGAAAGATGTGCCGCCAGGAGCTACCGCGGTGGGTATTCCCGCGCGCATCCTGGACCAGGAAAAAGCCAAGCAGCGCGATGAAACGGCGCAGAAGATGGGCTTTTCGACGTATGCGATGGGTGATGATGGCAATGATCCCATGACCCGGGCGATCCATGCGTTGCTCGACCACGCTGCCGAGCAGGACAAGCGCTTGCAGGAGTTGACGGAGCAGCTTGCCAGGCTGGGCGCAGACGTGGAAGTGGATGAGAAAATTGGTGAGGCGTTCGATGTGAACTATCTGAACAAAATAGTTGACTAAAGTTGTAGGGTATTATAAAGTTCGACCCTGAATTTTGGTAAGTTTGAACGCAACTATTTTGATTGAGCCCGGTTGTTTGCGCCTGGCTTAACGCGAGGGCAAATTACATGAGACTAACCACAAAAGGTCGTTTTGCAGTCACTGCCATGCTGGATCTGGCGATCAACGAAAATGGCCGTCCAGTGACGCTGGCGGGCATCAGCGAACGCCAAAGCATCTCTCTTTCCTATCTGGAGCAGTTATTCAGCCGTCTGCGCCAGAGTGGTCTGGTAAAAAGCGTGCGCGGCCCGGGCGGCGGATATCGCGTAGCCAAGGCGCTGGACGATGTGTCGGTGTCCGATATTATCCGTGCCGTGGATGAGCAGATCGATGCGACCCAGTGCGGTGGCAACGAGAACTGCCGCGGCGAAAAGCGCTGCATGACGCACGAGTTGTGGACGGCGCTGAACCATAAAATCCTGGATTACCTGGAGGGCGTGAGCCTGGCGCAGTTGGTGGCTTCGCAGCAGAGCGGGAATTCGGTGGTGAATATCGATTCCGCCCGCAAAAAGCAGCCCCAGGCAGCGGCGGCACATGGTTTACTTTGACCATAATGCAACCAGTCCGCTGGATGCACATGTCCAGCAGGTGATGCTGCCATACCTGGGATCGGCAAATGCCAGCAGCCGCCACAGCTTGGGACGGCATGCCAGGCAGGCGCTGGATCATGCGCGCGAACAGGTCGCGGCGGCGGTGGGTGCGCATCCATCACAAGTGTTTTTTACCAGTGGCGGCACCGAGGCGGACAACCTGGCGATCCAGGGTGTGTGCGCGGCGCTCAAGCCATCGCAGATTGTAGTGAGCGCTATCGAACATCCGGCGGTGATGCGTACGGCGCTGGGCATGCGCAGGCAAGGCTGGCAGGTGCGGGTCGCCGCGGCGGAAGCTGACGGCCGGGTCAGCCGGGATGATGTTGCGGCTGCGCTGCAAACCCCGACCGGCCTGGTGTCGGTGATGATGGCGAACAACGAAACCGGTGTGCTGCAGGACATCGCCTCACTGGCGGCAATGGCACGCAAACAAGGTGCGGTGTTCCACACCGATGCGGTGCAGGCGTTGGGCAAAGGCGCTGTCAACTTCAGCGAGTTGGCGGCATTCGGGGTACAGGCCATGAGTCTGTCGGCGCACAAGATCGGTGGGCCGCAAGGCGCGGGTGCCCTGGTGCTGGACAAGCGGGTGGATATTTACCCGGTACAACACGGCGGCGGCCAGGAAAAAGGCCTGCGCGGCGGCACCGAAAATGTGGCGGCGATTGTGGGTTTTGGCGCGGCGTGTGAACTACTGGCGTCACGCCAGCCGGAAACGCGCCTGGGCGAACTCAGAAACGCCATCGAAGCCGGTATCGTCCAGCTCGGCGGGGTCGTGTTTGGCGCAGAAGCGCCGCGGCTGCCCAATACCAGCTTTTTTGCCTTCCCCAATATCGACGGCGAAACACTGGTGATGGCGCTGGACCGTGCCGGATTCGCGGTTGCCAGCGGCTCCGCATGCTCCAGCGACAGCAGCGACCCCAGCCCGGTATTGCTGGCGATGGGCGTGACGCCGGAACTGGCGCAAGGCGCCGTCAGAATCAGCCTGGGTTATGACAACAGCATGGAAGAGATACAGCAGTTTTTTCAGACATTGAAGCGCGAGTTGTCAAAACTGCGGCAGTTTGCAGCCATTGCGGCTTAGAGGAGTTTAAGGAACCAACATGACAGTCAAAACGCCTATTTATCTGGATTATTCGGCAACCACCCCGGTGGACGAACGGGTTGCCGCCAAAATGATCCCGTACCTGACCGAGCATTTCGGCAATCCGGCTTCGCGCTCGCATGCGTTCGGCTGGGACGCGGACGAAGCGGTGGAGCATGCTCGGCAGCAGGTGGCCGAATTGGTCAATTGCGACCCCAAGGAAATCGTCTGGACTTCCGGTGCAACGGAATCGGACAACCTGGCGATCAAGGGGGCGGCACATTTTTACAGCGGCAAGGGCAAGCACATCATCACCGTGCAGACCGAACACAAGGCGGTGATCGACCCGTTCCGCGAACTGGAGCGGCAGGGCTTCGAGGCGACTTATCTGGCACCGGAACCCAGCGGATTGATTGATCTTGAAAAATTCAAGGCGGCAATTCGCCCGGACACCATTTTTGCCTCGGTGATGCTGGTCAACAACGAAATCGGCGTGATCCAGGATATCGAAGCCATCGGTAATATCTGCCGTGAACACGGCATCATCTTCCACGTCGATGCCGCCCAGGCCACCGGCAAGGTCGACATCGACCTGGAAAAGCTGCCGGTGGACCTGATGAGTTTCTCGGCGCACAAAACCTACGGCCCCAAGGGCATCGGCGCGCTGTACGTGCGCCGCAAGCCGCGGGTACGGCTGGAAGCACAGATGCATGGCGGTGGCCACGAGCGCGGCTTCCGCTCCGGCACCTTGCCGGTGCACCAGATCGTCGGCATGGGCGAGGCGTTCCACATTGCCAAGGAAGAAATGGCGCTGGAAAACGCCCGCATTCGACGGTTAAGGGACAAACTGTGGGCGGGCCTGTCCGAAATCGAGGAGGTGTACCTGAACGGCGACCTCAAGCAGCGCGTGCCGCACAATCTGAACGTGAGCTTCAACTTCGTCGAGGGCGAATCGCTGATTATGGCGGTCAAGGATATTGCGGTGTCATCCGGTTCGGCCTGTACCTCGGCCAGCCTGGAGCCATCGTACGTGCTACGCGCGCTGGGGCGTTCTGACGAACTGGCGCACAGTTCGATCCGGTTTTCCATCGGCCGCTACACCACGGAAGAAGACATTGATTTCACGGTGGCGCTGCTGAAGAGCAAGATCGGCAAGCTGCGCGAGCTTTCCCCGTTGTGGGAAATGCACCAGGAGGGCATAGACCTCAAAACCGTGGAATGGGCGGCACATTGAACGACAGAGGCTGGGAGCTAGGGACTAGCGAAAATCTTAGTTTTTTCTAGTTCCTAGCCCCTGAGACTGAAAGGAGCAACAAATGGCATATAGCGAAAAAGTATTGGATCACTACGAGAATCCACGGAACGTTGGTACGCTGGACAAGAGCGATGCGCATGTCGGCACCGGCATGGTGGGCGCGCCGGCTTGCGGCGACGTGATGAAGCTGCAAATCCGCGTTAATGACAACGGCGTGATTGAGGACGCGAAATTCAAGACTTATGGCTGTGGTTCCGCCATTGCCTCGTCGTCGCTGGTGACGGAATGGCTCAAGGGCAAGTCGCTGGACGAAGCCATGGCCATCAAGAATTCCGATATTGCGGAAGAACTGGCGTTGCCACCGGTCAAGATCCACTGCTCGGTGCTGGCGGAAGACGCGATCAAGGCAGCGATTGCCGACCTCAAGCAAAAACAGGGGGAATAATGGCGATTACCCTGACCGAAGCCGCCGCCAGGCGCGTCGAGAAATTCATAACCAATCGCGGCAAGGGCGTAGGCTTGCGCCTGGGCGTCAAGACCACCGGCTGTTCCGGCATGGCCTACACGCTGGAATTCGCCGACGAAAGCCTACCGGAAGACCTGGTGTTCGAGAGCAACGGCGTGAAAGTGCTGATCGATCCCAAAAGCCTGGTCTACCTGGACGGTACCGAACTGGACTACACCAAGGAAGGCTTGAACGAAGGTTTCAAGTTCAACAACCCCAACGTCAAGGACGAGTGCGGCTGCGGCGAGAGCTTTACTGTCTAGTCACCGGCAGGCATGCCAGCCTGCACCGCCAAAATCCACATGAACTTTTCCCAGCACAACCATTTCGAGCTGTTTGGCTTGCCGCAACGTTTCGGTATCGATGATGAGCAGTTGAACCAGCAATACCGGCGGCTACAGGGCGAAATCCACCCGGATCGGTTTGCCGCCAGCCCGGACAGCGAAAAAAGACAGTCTCTGCAGCTGGCAACACAAGTCAACGATGCCTACCAGACCCTGAAAACACCGCTGTCGCGCGCGCGTTATCTGCTGCAGCTGAAAGGGGTTGAAACCCTGGAAGAAACTAATACCGCCATGCCGGTGGATTTCCTGATGCAACAGATGGAATGGCGGGAAGCGCTGGAAGAAGGCCGGGTTGCGGCGGATGTGGATGCGCTGGATGCCTTGCTGGCCGAGTTGCGCGCTGTCGCCAAGGCATTGTATGGCACGCTGGCACAGGCGCTGGACGTTGAGATGAACGATGCGCTGGCGGCTGAAACCGTGCGCAAGCTGAAATTCATTGATAAAGTTCAGTCTGAAATTGAACTCGCTATTGAAAGCTTGGAATAATGGCATTGCTACAAATCGCCGAGCCCGGCAAAAGCGCCGCGCCGCACCAGCACCGGCTGGCGGTGGGCATCGATCTCGGTACAACCAACTCGCTGGTGGCAACCGTCAGGAGCGGCCAGAGTGAGGTGCTACCCGACGAACAAGGCCGGGCGCTGCTGCCCTCGGTGGTGCGTTACCACCAGGACGGGCATGTTGAAGTCGGCTACCAGGCGCTATCCCAGCAATCCCAGTCGCCGCTGAACACCATTGCCTCGGCCAAGCGCTTCATGGGGCGCGGCCTGCATGAACTGGGCGACATCTCCCATCTGCCATACCGCTTTGTGGATGCGCCCGGCATGGTGCAGATCAATACGGTAGCCGGCATTAAAAGCCCGGTGCAGGTTTCGGCTGAAATCCTCAAGGTGCTCAAGCAGCGCGCGGAAGCCACGCTGGGCGGTGAACTGGTGGGCGCGGTGATTACTGTCCCGGCTTATTTCGACGATGCACAACGGCAGGCGACCAAGGACGCGGCAACCCTGGCCGGCCTGAATGTGCTGCGCCTGCTGAACGAGCCGACTGCCGCTGCGGTGGCCTACGGGCTGGATCAGGGCGCGGAAGGCGTATACGTGATTTACGATCTGGGCGGCGGCACCTTCGATGTGTCGATTTTGCGGCTGTCCAAGGGCGTGTTCGAGGTGCTGGCTACGAATGGCGATTCCGCACTGGGCGGCGATGATTTCGACCACCGGGTGTATTGCTGGGTGCTGGAGCAGGCGAAGACGCAGTATCCGGCGCTGCAGCCTTTGTCCGAACAGGATCATGCCGTACTGATGGCCAAGGCGCGCGTGGCAAAAGAATGGCTGACGGAGCATGCGGAGGCGCCCGTCACCGCCGTACTCAGCACGGGTGAACGGCTGCATATGACGCTGACGCGGGTGGCATTCCAGGCGTTGACCTCGAACCTGGTTGCCAAAACCATGGCGCCGGTAAAGAAGGCGCTACGCGATGCCAAGCTAGGGGTTGCGGATGTGCAAGGCGTGGTGATGGTCGGTGGTGCAACGCGCATGCCGCACATCCAGCAGGCGGTGGGCGAGTTTTTTGACCAGCCGCCGCTGACCAATCTTGACCCGGATAAAGTGGTGGCGCTGGGCGCGGCGATCCAGGCCAATGTGCTGGTCGGCAACCGCAGCGACGATGACTTGCTGTTGCTGGACGTGGTGCCGCTGTCGCTGGGGCTGGAAATGATGGGCGGCCTGACGGAAAAAATTATCCCGCGCAACTCCACACTGCCGATTGCCCGCGCGCAGGAATTCACCACGTTCAAGGATGGCCAGACCGCCATGAGTATCCATGTGGTGCAGGGCGAGCGCGAACTGGTTGCCGACTGTCGCTCGCTGGCGCGATTTGAGTTGCGCGGCATTCCGCCGATGGTGGCGGGCGCCGCCAGAATCCGGGTGGTGTTCCAGGTGGATGCTGACGGCCTGCTGTCGGTATCCGCCCGCGAACAGACCACCGGCGTGGAAGCCCATGTGGTGGTGAAGCCATCCTATGGCCTGAGCGAAGAGCAGATTGCAGCCATGCTGCAGGCGTCGTTTGCCCATGCCGGCGATGACAAGGAAATGCGTACCCTGCGCGAATTGCAGGTGGATGCCGACAGCCTGGTTGCCGCAGTTGGCCGTGCGTTACAGGAGGATGCCGCGCTACTGTCACCGGCAGAACTGGCCGTCATCCAGCAGCAAATGGCGGCGCTCGGGCTGGCGTATGATCATGCGGACCAGCTGAAACTGGCCACCGAGGCCCTGAGCAAGGGCACGGAAACCTTTGCGGCGCGGCGCATGGACAAGATGATGCGGCAGGCGCTGGCGGGTAAAAAGTTGGAGGAAATCCAGTAATGCCGAAACTGATTGTGCTGCCGCATATCGAGTTATGCCCCGATGGCGCTGTGATCGAGGCGCAGCCCGGCGTGTCCATCTGCGACAACCTGCTGGAAAACGGCGTGGATATTGATCACGCCTGCGACAAAGTGTGCGCCTGCACGACCTGTCACGTGGTCGTGCGCGAAGGGTACGCCTCGCTGCCGCCGGCGGAGGAAAAAGAAGAAGACCTGCTGGACAAAGCCTGGGGGCTGGAACCTTATTCCCGGCTGTCGTGCCAGGCGATCGTGGGGAGCACCGACCTGGTGGTGGAAATCCCCAAGTATTCCATCAACATGGCTAAGGAAGGCAAGCGCTGATACAGCGTCCGGCAACTTCACCGGGCACGCGCAGGGTATTTTTTGCCTTGTGGCCAGATCCCGCCTTGCGTCGCCGCCTGCATCAACTGGCCGCACACTATCACGCAGAGTGCGGGGGTCGGATGATGCACAGGGAAAACATCCACCTCACCTTGCTGTTTTTGGGTGGGGTGGAGCCAGCGAAACTGGAACAGTTGCAGCAAGCCGTTGGCGCGCTATGGATCAGCCCGTTCACCTTTGAACTGCAGCGCTTCGCTTGCTGGAAGCACAACCGTATCGGTTATGTTGCGCCAGACGCGGAGGTGCCCGCTTTACAGCAGCTTGCTCATGCTTTGGTGCAGGTGACCGGCAGTGCCGGCATCAAGTGTGACGACCGCGCTTTCACGCCCCATGTGACGCTGCTGCGCAACGTGGGGCGCCAGGTTGATACGCAATCCATCAGGGCAGTGCAATGGCCGGTGCAGGCGTTTTCGTTGGTGGAATCGGTAGCAACCGAGCGCGGCGTGCGCTACCGGGTATTGCAGACTTGGCCGTGCCGCCCGGCCGCGTAATCAGTCCGCTGCGGTTAACAGCCGCCTGACCGTAAAAAACACCACGCCGATCATCAGCAGCGGTGCCGTGCCGAACCACATGGCCGGGCACCAGGGCCCAACGTTTAACCGGTACCAGACGGCGTAGGCGCCCACGCCGGACGCCAATGCCAACAGATTGCTAGTGGTGGTGGCCGCCTTCGCCATGGGTGTGCCCATGCTCGATTTCTTCCTTGGTGGCAGGACGGATGCCGGTGATGGTGCACTTGAAGTGCAGGCGTTCGCCGGCCCATGGGTGGTTGCCGTCTACCACGACTTTGCCATCGGCGATGTCGGTCACGGTGTAAAGAATGACATCGCCGTGCTGGTCTTCGCCTTCAAACTGCATGCCCACCTCAAGGTTGTCGGATGGGAAAGCGCTGGCCGGTTCGATCTGCACCAGTTCTTCGTCGTAATCGCCAAAAGCATCGGCAGGTTCCAGCACCAAATCCAGTTGTGCGCCAACGGTCTTGTCGTGCAGTTCTTCTTCCACTTTCGGGAAAATGCCGTCAAAGCCGCCGTGCAGATAGCTCACTGGCTTGTCGCTGCTTTCCAGCAGGTTGCCGTCGCTGTCCCGCAGTTCGTAGGTGATGGAGACAACGGTTTTCATTGCGACTTTCATGGGGATGTTCCTTAATCAGTTATCGTGTTGCAGCGGAGTGACCTGCCGTGAGTGCATTTTAAACCATTTTATTCTGGCATCCCGGCAGGTGAAAAAAATCCCGGAGAAATTTTGAGCAGGCAGTGGATTTTGCCCAGCTTTGGCAAGCCGCATCTTGATGATGCGCTATGATAACGGTCATGACACAAATCCCACTCCCATTTCTCGGCGGCTTGACCGCAACACAGTTTTTTGCTGAATACTGGCAGAAGAAACCACTGCTGATTCGGCAGGCGTTCCCGGGGTTTGCCGGGTTGCTGACGCCGAATGAGTTGGCGGGCCTGGCTTGCGAGGAAGACGCGCAATCCCGGCTGGTAATGTACAAGCGCGGCAAGTGGCTGCTCGAGTCCGGCCCGTTTGCGGAAGAACGCTTCTCGAATCTGCCGAAAAAGGACTGGACGCTGCTGGTGCAAGGGGTGAACCACTTCTTGCCGGAAGCCGCTGAGTTATTGCGGCAATTCAATTTTGTCCCAACAGCGCGGCTGGATGACCTGATGGTGAGCTTTGCGCCTGATGGCGGCGGGGTTGGCCCGCATTTCGACTCTTATGACGTGTTTCTGCTGCAGGGCATGGGGCAACGCTTGTGGCGGGTCAGTGATCAGGACGACATGCAGATGATCGAGGGGGCGCCATTGCGCATCCTGCAGAGTTTCAACACGCAGCAGGAATGGCTGCTGGACCCAGGCGACATGCTTTATCTGCCACCGCGTTATGCGCACTGGGGTATCGCCGTGGGCCAATGCATGACCTATTCGGTAGGCTTTCGGGCGCCAACGGCGCAGGAGTTGGGCACACAGTTTCTCAGCTATCTGCAGGACAAACTGGCGTTGGCCGGGATGTATGCTGACCCCGATCTCCAACCGCAGCAACATCCCGCGGAGATTGGCGAGCAGATGGTGGCTAAGGTTACGGAAATGCTGCAAGCGATTACCTGGGGGCGGGAAGATGTGGCGCAATTTCTCGGCACCTACCTCTCCGAGCCCAAACCGCATGTAATGTTCACCCCGCACCGCTTGGCCGCCGACAAGTTTGCCCAGCGAGTCGCACAACATGGGGTGCAGTTGGCGCTGGCTACCCAGATGCTGTTTTATCGGGATGCGGTGTTCATCAATGGTGAACGGCACGCCATTGAGCCGGGTGTGTCCGCGGCGATCAGGGAACTGGCGGATTCCCGCAGGCTGGCTGCGCAGACAGACATGCCGGAAGCCATGCAGCAGCTGCTGCATTCCTGGTATCTGGCTGGTTTTCTCGAATTGGGCGGCTGAGATCAAGCCATTTTTTTTTGCGGTTTTTTATAAAAAATTATAAAAAACTGGTGTTTTTATTAATTCATGTATAGAATCAGCGCCTTCGGTGGACTTCTTCGAATTTTTACAGGTTCATCTGAATTCGAAGAAGCCGATAACGATTTTTTGTAACTTTTGTTAAGGGAAATGAAATGATCCGCTCCGCTCTGTTTGCTGCTCTGTTGGCCCTGGCTCTGACCGCTTGTGGTAAGAAGGAAGAAGCTGCTCCTGCTCCTGAAGCTGCTGCTCCTGCTGCTGAAGCTCCTGCTGCTCCTGCCGCTGACGCTGCTGCCCCAGCCGCTCCTGCTGCTGACGCTGCTGCTCCTGCTGCTGACGCTGCTGCTGCTCCAGCCGCTCCTCCTGAAGAAAAGAAGTAATTCTAGTCTTCTCAGTACCTAAAAAAGCCGGCCTAGGGTCGGCTTTTTTATTGCCTGAAAACCCATGAAATACCAGGGTTCAACTGATTTCCCGCCAGCCAAACCCGTGTTCCTGGTCCGCAATGCCTATCCAGGATGTCTCGCATGCCAGTACGCTGCTTAGCGATTGTCTGGCAAGATCTGCGCGATTGTTCTGTGCGCTGAGGTGTGCTGCCACGATATGCTGTAATTTACGGTTGTCCAGCCGCGAAAGCAGGGCGGCGGATGAGGCGTTGTCCAGATGCCCGAGGCGGCTGCTGATGCGCTCCTTGAGGGATTTGGGATAACTGCTGTTAAGCAGCATGTCGAGATCATGGTTGCATTCCAGCACCAGCCCTTGGCAGCCGGACAGCATCGATTCGATGTGCGGCGTGGATACGCCGGCATCCGTCAGCACCCCAAGACGGTGGGCACCGTCCCCTAATACGAATTGAACCGGTTCGCGCGAGTCATGCGGCACTGGATAGGGTTGCACTTGCATGTCGCCAATGGCGAATTCAGTGTGGCTGTCGATGATGCGGATGTCAGCCGTGGTGGTGAAACTGCCCAGCGCGGCCAGCGTGCCGTGGGTCAGGTAGAGCGGGAGGTTGAAACGCGAGGAAAGTCTCGTGGCTGAACCGATATGGTCATCATGTTCGTGCGTGACCAGTATCGCCGACAGTTGGCCGGCTTCCAGGCCAAGCCGTGCCAGCCTGGAAATGGTTTCGCGGACGCTGAAGCCACAATCCAGCAACACCGTCGTGTTGCCGGCTGTGGCTACCAGGCTGTTTCCTGCGCTACCGCTTCCCAGTGATGCGAAGCGCATCAGGACGTTACTTCAGCTGTTCGTAAAGCATGGTCAGGATGCGGCTTGCCGTGCGCGAGGTATCCCGATTACCATCCTTGTCCACGACAACAACGGTAGTGGTGTCGCCGCCACGGTCAAGACGGACGCGGTACTGGGCGGCCACTGCCGCTTTTTCCTTGTCGCTTTCCCAGAACTTCAGCTTGTCCACTACGCCTTTTTCTTCCTTTTTCGGCGCGGCTTCGGCCTGTTTGGGTTTTTCGTCGTCATCACCCCAGAACTTCAGGGAGTCCAATACCCCTTTTTTCTCACCCTTGGGCTGGTCTGCTTCAAGGTCGGAGTAGCGCACAAAAAACAGGCCCTTGGACCGGTCCCGGTCTTCCACCAGGAACCCTACACGGTCCAGCGCCAGACCCACCCTGCGCCATGCCCGGTCAAATGCGTCATTCAACGTCAAGGTGACTACGCCGTTTTTATCGGCGCTGGTGCTGGCGCGTTTGTCCTGCACCGGGTTGGCGATGATGTTGCGCGATTGTTTCTCGGCAACGCCGAGTTTAACCATCAGGCGGCGTAGCAGTTCAGCATCCAGTTCTTCCGCTTCCGAGCCATTCTTGTTTTTCTTGAAGTCCTCATTCTTGTAACCGTTCTCGATGTCGCCGTAGATGGTTTTGACCCGGACTTTGCCATCGTCGGTGACGTCGCTGATGGAGCGGTGGCTCATGTAGATTTCCGTGACATTGTCGTCACTGCCGCGATCGATGCGGGTGCGGAATTTCTGGCGGTTCTTCAGCGCAGACAGTTTGTCCAGCCAGCCCTGGAATTTGTCCAGATAGTTGCCTTGCTCATCCTTGATGATGTCCGCCGGGTCTACCCATTCGGTTTCCATCACCCCGGTCTGTAGGTTTTCCACGCGCACGGCAAACCCCAGCTCGGTCCAGAACTCACGGACGATGGGCCATACTTTTTCCGGCGCTGCAGGAACCACCAGCCAGCGTTGTGAACCGGCCTTTTCCAGTTTCACGCCCTCTGGCGAGGGCAGCAGTTTCTCTTCCGGCTGCTGGGTGGCTTGCCCCTGGGTGTAACTGGAATATGTGGTGCCACCAGGCACCGAATACGTTTCATCGGTGGAGATGGAGGTAAGGTCAGGCGGGACTTCGAGCGGCTTGCCGCGACCGGCAGCTTTGTAGTCGGAGCTGTTGTCGATGAACGGGATGGAGTCGCAGCCTGTGACCAGCGTAGCCAATACGGCGGAAATCAGGAGTTTCTGGGAGTTTTTAAGCATTGTCACTCTCGTTAAAGTAAGCCGGCACTGCGCATGGCAGCGCGCAGGGTTTCGTGATGTTGCTGGGAAAGTGGCGTCAATGGCAGACGCAAGCCTCCCTGAATACGCCCCAATTCCTGCAGTACCCACTTGACCGGGATGGGGTTGGGCTCGACAAACAGCGTTTGGTGCAGCTTGAACATGGTTTGGTTAGCAGCGCGGGCGCGGGATAGTTCCCCGCTCATCGCGGCAACGCACATTTCATGCATCAGTTTGGGCGTGACGTTGGCGGTGACGGAAATCACACCCTTGCCGCCCAGCAGCATCAGGCTCAATGCGCTTGCGTCATCGCCGCTGTACACGGCAAAGTCGGCCGGCGCGCGCAACAACAGGTCGGTTCCGCGTTCAATGCCGCCAGTGGCATCCTTGATACCAACAATGTTGCTGATTTGCGCCAGGCGCAGCGCGGTGTCGTTGCTCAGGTCGCAGCCGGTGCGGCCGGGAACGTTGTAGAGGATTTGCGGGATGTTGACGGCTTCGGCGACGGCCTTGAAGTGCTGATACAGCCCTTCCTGCGTCGGCTTGTTGTAGTACGGTGTGACCAGTAGGCAGGCATCTACGCCGATTTCCTTGGCGTGGGCGGTCAGCTCAATGGCTTCCGCGGTTGAGTTGGCGCCGGTGCCGGCAATCACCGGAACGCGTCCGTTGGTGTGTTCCACCGCGGTGCGTACCAGCAGGCAGTGCTCCTCCACGTCTACCGTGGGGGACTCTCCCGTGGTGCCGACAATCACGATCCCATCGGTGCCCTGCTCGATGTGCCAGTCAATCAGCGCGCGCAGAGCGGGCAAATCAAGTGCGCCATCCGGAAGCATAGGCGTGACGATAGCGACTAGACTACCTGTTAGCATGATCCATACCAGTGTGTTAAATCCTTGGTATTTTACCCGAAACTATCAGGCTTTGCTGTCATGCGAAATGCGAGTTCCGGCCGGCGCTGAAAGATTTGTTGACGGCTGGGTTAAAATGCCGCTGCTATGCACGCAATTAGCGGTTTCGGGCAGTTTTCATTTATCATACGGCAAGCATAGACCACGGCAACCCGGCCAAGACACAGGACACTGCAATAATGGCGATATCCAGCGCACCATTAAACAGCGACAGTATTGATACCCAGACAGCGCTACAGCGCAAGGGTAGCGTGCAGTCGCTGGCGGGCGCCGCCAGCAAGACGGAAGGTAGTTACGTCACCCACATCAGTGCCGCCGGGCAGGCCATGCTGGCATTGGACAATTTCCAGACCTACACCGAAAAAATCCAGACCACCAGTTCTTTCCGTACGCCACGCTATTTGCAAAACATGGTGGAAGGCGTGGTGGATTCGCTGAATACCTTGCGCGGCTGGCTATCGGCGGCGGCCAGCGTCAAGAGCCGGTACACCGCGAGCAGCGCCAAGACGCTGGAGGCGATCGACAAAGCGGTGACCAGTAATGAAGCCAATCTGGCCGCGTTAAAACGACTGGGCGTGGAGCGGAAAGCCGATGGCAGCTTTGCAGTCAATCCGGCGCAGGTCGTCAAAGCGTATGGCGACAATCCGGAGAATGCTTTTGCGACGGTGGTCGGTTTCGCCTCTTCGGTGAGCAAGGCGCCTGACGTGCAGCCGCTGACGCAGCGGCGCGAGGAAGAAAATGCGCGTGCCCAGAGTGCTCAGGCGCAATCGGAAGACGCTACCGTGACCATCGATTTCGCCCTGCAACAACGGCTGGCCGCGGCACTGGCCGAGGCGGGTGCGTTCTCTTCGCGCAAAGCGGTTTATCTGTACCAGACCGTAGAATCCATTTGAGCTGCGGGCAGCCTGCTGCGCTACTCAAAGCTCGCCTTATACCCTGACGTAATCGGATAGCGCCTGTCCTTGCCAAAGCCGCGGTGCGTGATGCGCACCCCGACCGGCGCCTGGCGGCGTTTGTATTCATTGCGGTCGATCAGGGCGATGACGCGCTTCACAGCATCGGCATCCAGCCCGGTGCGGATGATTTCCAGCGGGCTGCAGTCATATTCCACATACAGTTCCATGATGGCATCCAGCACTTCGTAGGGCGGCAGCGAGTCCTGGTCGGTCTGGTTGCTGCGCAGCTCGGCGGACGGCGCGCGCATAATAATGCGCTGCGGAATTACCGCGGATTGCTGGTTGCGGTAATGCGCGAGTTGGTACACCAGCGTTTTCGGCACATCCTTGAGCACGGCGAAGCCGCCGGCCATGTCGCCGTATAACGTGGAATAACCAACCCCCATTTCGCTTTTGTTGCCGGTGGTGAGCACGATACTGCCGAATTTGTTGGACAGCGCCATCAGCAAGGTGCCGCGGATGCGCGCCTGGAGGTTTTCTTCGGCCAGGTCCGGCGGCAAATCCTTGAAGTCGTCCTGCAACGCTGCAAGGAACGACTGGAAAATGGGCTCGATCGCAATTTCGCTGTAGCGCACCTCCAGCGCCTGCGCCATTTCGCGGGCGTCGAGCAGGCTGATTTCGGCGGTGTAGGGGGAGGGCATCATCACCGCACGTACTTTCTCCGCGCCCAGGGCATCCACGGCGATGGCGAGGGTGAGCGCGGAATCTATGCCGCCGGAAAGTCCCAGCAGCACGCCGGGAAAGCCGTTCTTCTCGACATAGTCGCGTACACCCAGGCACAACGCCCGGTAAACGCTCGCTTCCAGCGGCAATTCGGCGGTTTTTTCGCCGGGGGCGGGCTGGTTGCCGCGAAACTCGACATAACTCAGTTGTTCTTCAAGCGCGGGCAATTGCTGGGTGATTTCGCCGTGCGTGTTCATCACGAAGCTGGCGCCATCAAACACCAGTTCATCCTGGCCGCCGACCAGATTGACATAAAGCACTGCCATGCCGGTTTGCATGACCCGTTCGCGAATGATTTCATGGCGCGAATGCTGCTTTTGCAGGTGGTAGGGCGAGGCGTTGAGCGCCAGCAATACTTCAGCGCCGGCCAGCCGCGCCTGCATCGCCGGTTCTGCTTCCCACACGTCGGCGCAGATGTTGACGCCAAACCTGATCCCCTCCAGATCGAAAACCAGCGGCTCGGTGCCGGCCTCGAAATAGCGTTCTTCATCAAAGACGCTATGGTTGGGCAATACATGCTTGAGATAGGTGGCCTGGATCCGGCCGTCGGCGATCAGCGAGGCGGCGTTGTAGCGGCTGTCCGCAATCTGGTGCGGGTGGCCCACCAGCAAGCTGATGTGGTGCGTCTGGCTGGCAATGTGCTGCAGTGCCTCGGCGCAAGCCTGGTTGAAATCGTCGCGCAGCAGCAGGTCTTCCGGCGGGTAGCCGGATAGCGCCAGTTCCGGCGTGACCAGCAGCGTTGCGCCCTTCTGGGATGCGGTTTGCGCGGCGTCCAGGATTCTTGCCGTGTTGCCGGCGATGTCGCCGACGACAAAATTGAGTTGGGAAATTGCGATCTTCATGACGCAATGTGCAAGCAGCCTAGTAAGAGCCGCCCGCCTCCTTGAGCACGCGCACGATTTCTGGCTGCTGTTTTTTCATGGCATACACCAGCGCGGTCAGTCCGTACTGGTCCTTGGCCTTGACGTTGGCACCATTGGCCAGCAGCAGCTTCACCATGGGTGCGGAACGGCTGTCCACGGCAAAATGCAGCAACGGAGTGTCTTCCGAATCGCGGATGTTGACGTTGCTGCCGGCCTTGATCAGCAGTTCCGCGGCTTCCACCTTGCCTTCCTTGACGGCCCAGGTCAGCGCGGTCCAGTCGGTTTTGTCCGCGATGTCGGGCTTTGCGCCGCCTTCCAGTAGCGCCTGCAGGGCGGCGAGGTTGCCGCCTTTGGCGGCGAACATCAGCGCCGTCATGCCGAAGCGATCCTTGACGGTGCTGTCGGCGCCATTGTCCAGCAATACCTTGATGGTTTTTGCATCGCCATTTTTTGCCGCATACATCAGCACGCTGCGGCCATCGTCGCTTTTGGCATTGGCGGGGACGCCATGCTGGATCAGCAATTCCACCACTTCGCTGAAGCCGGAGGTGGCCGCCAGGCCAAGCGCGCTCCAGCCGGCCTCGTCACGCGCGGTGGGGTCGGCGCCTTTGTCCAATAGCACCTTGACCGTGGCAATGAAATTTTTCTTCGCTGCAAACATCAGCGATGTCCATCCGGTGCTGTCCTTGGCGTTTACGTCCGCGCCCTTGTTCAGCAGCGCTTCGGCGACCAGTGCATTGCCTTTGCGTGCGGCATACATCAGTGCGGTGATGCCGTCCTTGTCCTTGGTGTTGGCGCTGACCCCGCTGTCCAGCATGGCGTTGACGGTGGCAAGGTCGCCTTTTGACGCAACCGTCAGCAGGTAAGGGACTTCCTCGTCCGCGAGTGAAATGATCGGGTTCAGCAGGAGTGCCGCGAGCAATATCCCGGCGAGACGGCTTGGCGATTTTGGCATGAGTGTCATCCGTGAAGTTGCAACGCGTTATTTGCGCATCTGCGCGGCGATGGCCGCTTGTGCGGCTTCGCCCAGCCCGGCAGGTGAACTGGCAACAACCACGCCGGCCAGTTCCAGTGCGCGAATCTTGTCGGCAGCCTTGCCGCTGCCCCCCGAAATAATCGCACCGGCGTGGCCCATGCGTTTGCCCGGGGGCGCCGTCTGTCCCGCAATATAGCCGGCTACTGGTTTGGTGACATGCGATTTGATGTATTCGGCCGCGGCTTCTTCATCGGTACCGCCGATTTCGCCGACCAGGATGATGGCTTCGGTTTCCGGGTCGGCTTCAAACATTTCCAGGCACTCGATGAAATTGAGTCCCTTGATCGGGTCGCCGCCAATGCCGACACAGGTGCTTTGCCCGAGGTTGAGTGCGGTGGTCTGGTGCACGGCTTCATAGGTCAGGGTGCCGGAGCGGGAAACGATACCCACCTTGCCGCGCAAATGGATGGAGCCCGGCATGATGCCGATCTTGCACTCGCCCGGGGTAATGACGCCCGGGCAATTGGGGCCGACCAGTTTTGCGCCGTTGGCTCTGAGCGCAGCTTTGACGTTGAGCATCTCCAGCACCGGGATGCCTTCGGTGATGCAGACGATCAGCTGGATGCCGGCATCGGCAGCTTCCAGGATCGAATCGGCAGCAAATGCCGGCGGCACGTAAATGACGCTGGCATTCGCGCCGGTAGCCCGTACCGCGTCGCGCATGGTGTTGAATACTGGCAGCCCCAGATGCGTTTGCCCCCCTTTGCCTGGGGTGACGCCTCCCACCATTTTGGTGCCGTAAGCCGCGGCCTGTTCGGAATGGAATGTGCCCTGCTTGCCGGTGAAGCCCTGGCAGAGAACCTTTGTGTTGTTGTTGACCAGTATGCTCATGGGTGTTCCTAGATGTTTCTATGCAATTGCGGCTACGGCGCGCTGGGCAGCGTCCGTCAAGCCATCGGCGGAGATAATGGAGAGGCCGCTGTCACCCAGCATCTTCCGTCCCAGTTCCACGTTGGTGCCTTCCAGGCGAACAATGACCGGGATTTTGACGCCGACTTCCTTGACCGCGGTGATGATGCCTTCGGCGATGATGTCGCAACGCATGATGCCGCCGAAAATATTGACCAGCACCGCTTGCACGTTGCTGTCGGCGAGGATGATCTTGAACGCCTTGGCGACAGTTTCCGCCGTTGCGCCGCCGCCTACGTCCAGGAAATTGGCCGGCTGGCCGCCATGCAGCTTGATGATGTCCATGGTGGCCATGGCCAGGCCGGCGCCGTTCACCATGCAGCCGATATTGCCGTTGAGGGCGATGTAGTTTAGCCCGGCAGCGTGGGCGTCTTCTTCCTTGGGGTCGTCCTGGCTCCAGTCGCGGCTTTCCGCCAGCGTCTTTTGCCGGTACAACGCATTGTCATCCACGCTCATTTTGCAATCCAGCGCCACCAGCGCGCCGCTGGCCGTGACCACCAGCGGGTTGATTTCCAGCAGCGACAAGTCGCTTTCCTTGAACAGCCGGAACAGTGCCTTGAGCATTTTGCTGAAGGCGCTGACCTGATCGCCTGCCAGCCCCAGCGCAAATGCCAGGCAACGCGCCTGGTAATCCACCAGCCCGGTGAGCGGATCGCAGACTTCGCGCAGGATTTTGTCCGGCGAGGTGTGGGCGATTTCCTCGATTTCCATGCCTCCCGCCGCGGAAGCAATCACTACAATGCGTTCGGCGGAACGATCCACCATCAGCGATAGATAGAGCTCACGGGCAATCGGCAGGGTTTCTTCCACCAGTAGCCGGTGGACCGGTTGCCCGTCGGGCGCGTTCTGCTGGGTGACCAGCCGGCCGCCCAGCAACTGGGTGGCGAGGTTTTGCAGGGCTTCCAGCGACTGTACCACTTTCACGCCGCCGACTTTGCCGCGGCCGCCGGCGTGGATCTGAGCCTTGCCGACCCAGGCGGAACCGCCAAGTTCGCGGGCGGCGGCTACTGCTGCTTCGGCGGTATCCGCCACAATGCCTTTCGGCGTGGCGATGCCATATTTTTGCAATAGTTGTTTGGCTTGATACTCGTGCAAATTCATGATGGTCTAAACCTGTTTTGATCTTGGGTGCGAAATTCAGGCTAATTTTCGCCGAAAACCCTTTAATAAGCCAGCAAAAAGGCTAGGGTGAGCGCGCCCCGATGAAAATCGGGAAGCGCGGCGGGAGGGCGTGCCGCCTGAAGCCTCTGGTTGACCGCGGACGCGTCTATCCCGCATAATCCACGGGCTGATAGCAACGCCATATATTCTTGTTTTGGGGTAATCTCTCTCAGATATGCTGGAAAATTATTTTCCGATCCTGCTGTTTGTTCTCGTTGGTTTGGCCATCGGCGTGCTTCCTGTCGTGCTGGGTAGGATTGTCGCCCCCAGCCGCCCGGACAGCGAGAAAAACTCCCCATACGAGTGCGGCTTTGAGGCATTTGAAGATGCGCGCATGAAGTTTGACGTGCGTTATTACCTGGTGGCTATCCTGTTCATTTTGTTCGATCTTGAAATTGCCTTCCTGTTCCCCTGGGCGGTGGTGCTGAAAGAAATCGGCATGTTCGGCTTTGTTGCCATGCTGGTATTCCTCGGCATACTGGTGGTTGGCTTTGTCTATGAGTGGATGAAGGGGGCTCTGGAATGGGAGTGATGCGAGGGGTGGCGGCATGAGCAGGAAGCAGGTTCACGCCCGCAGGGCGGGATGCGACCGCCCGCGAAATGACGCAGGCCGCCGACAAGTCGGTGCTGAAATCCCCGGTGGTGGTTCGGAGGCGGTAGCATGAGTATCGAAGGCATCCTGGAAAAGGGCTACGTCACCACGACGCTGGACACCGTCATCAACTACACCCGCACCGGCTCGATGTGGCCGATGACCTTTGGCCTGGCCTGTTGCGCGGTGGAAATGATGCACGCCGGCGCTTCCCGTTATGACCTGGATCGTTTCGGCATCGTGTTCCGCCCCAGTCCGCGCCAGTCCGATGTGATGATTGTCGCCGGCACGCTGATCAACAAAATGGCGCCCGCCTTGCGCAAGGTGTACGACCAGATGGCCGAGCCGCGCTGGGTGATTTCCATGGGTAGCTGCGCCAATGGCGGCGGCTATTACCATTATTCGTATTCCGTGGTGCGCGGCTGCGACCGTATTGTGCCGGTGGATGTGTACGTGCCGGGCTGCCCACCGACCGCCGAGGCGCTGCTGTACGGCATCATCCAGTTGCAAAACAAAATCAAACGAACCAATACCATCGCCCGTTAATCATGACTCCACGTCTGGAACAGCTTGCAGAATCACTCAGGGCCACGTTGGGCGGCAAACTGCTGCGTTTGGGCGCGCATGTGGGCGAACTGACGCTGGACATCAATGGCGCGGACGTGGTGGAGGTATGCAAAACGCTGCGCGACCAGGAAGGTTTCAAGTTCGAGCAACTGATAGACCTGTGCGGCGTGGATTACAGCGATTACAAGGAAGGTGCGTGGGAAGGGCCGCGTTATGCTGTGGTTTATCACCTGCTGTCCGTTGAGTTGAATCACCGGGTGCGGGTCAAGGCGTTTGTCGAGGATGACGAGTTCCCGGTCATCCACACCATGGTAGAGGTGTGGCCGGTAGCCAACTGGTTCGAGCGCGAGGCGTTTGACCTGTTCGGTATCATGTTTGACCACCATCCGGATTTGCGCCGCATCCTGACCGACTACGGTTTTGTCGGCCACCCGTTCAGGAAGGATTTTCCGGTGATCGGCAATGTGGAAATGCGCTACGACCCCGAGCAGCAGCGCGTGATTTACCAGCCGGTTTCCATCGAACTGCGCAACAATGTGCCAAGAATAATTCGTGACGAGGGTTTCCATCGTGGCTGAGATACGTAACTACACGATGAACTTCGGTCCGCAGCACCCCGCTGCGCACGGTGTGCTGCGCCTGGTGCTGGAGCTGGACGGCGAAGTGATCGAACGTGCCGATCCGCACATCGGCCTGCTGCACCGCGCAACCGAAAAACTGGCGGAGCATCGCACCTTCCTGCAGTCCGTGCCGTACATGGATCGGCTGGACTACGTGTCGATGATGGCGAACGAACACGCCTACGTGATGGCGATCGAAAAGCTGATGGGTATCGAAGTGCCGATCCGCGCCCAATACATCCGCGTGATGTTCGACGAGATTACCCGTATCCTCAACCACTTGCTGTGGATAGGTGCTCACGCGCTGGACGTGGGGGCGATGACGGTGTTCCTGTATGCCTTCCGCGAGCGCGAAGACCTGTTCGACGTGTATGAGGCGGTTTCCGGCGCGCGCATGCACGCCGCGTATTACCGTCCCGGCGGCGTGTATCGCGACCTGCCGGATCGCATGCCGCAATATGAATCCTCCAAGATTCATGGCCCGCAAGACATCAAGCGCATGAACGAAAACCGGCAGGGTTCGGTGCTGGATTTTATCGAGGATTTCACCAACCGTTTCCCCGCTTATGTGGATGAATACGAAACCCTGCTGACCGATAACCGTATCTGGAAGCAGCGCACCGTCGGTATCGGCGTGGTGTCGCCCGAGCGCGCGCTGGCGCTGGGCATGACCGGCCCCATGCTGCGCGGTTCCGGTATCGCCTGGGATTTGCGCAAGAAGCAGCCGTACGAAGTGTATGACCGCATGGATTTCGATATCCCTGTCGGCACCAACGGCGACTGTTACGACCGCTATCTGGTGCGCATGCAGGAATTCCGCGAATCCAACCGCATCATCAAGCAATGCGTGGATTGGCTGCGCGCCAATCCGGGCCCGGTCATCAGCGACAACACCAAGGTGGCGCCGCCGGCACGCGAAACCATGAAACATGACATGGAAGCGCTGATCCACCACTTCAAGCTGTTCACCGAAGGCTTCCACGTACCGGAAGGCGAGGCGTATGCCGCAGTGGAGCACCCCAAGGGCGAATTCGGCATCTATCTGGTGTCCGATGGCGCCAACAAGCCGTACCGCCTGAAGATTCGCGCACCCGGTTTCCCGCACCTGGCGGCGCTGGATGAAATGACGCGCGGCCACATGATTGCCGACCTGGTGGCCATCATCGGCACGCAGGATATCGTATTTGGAGAGATAGACCGATAATGTTGTCACCGGAATCCATTGCGAAAATAGACCGCGAACTGGCGAAATACCCGGCCGACCAGCGCCGTTCCGCCGTGATGTCGTCCTTGCGCATCGTGCAGGACGAGCGCGGCTGGCTGTCCAAGGAGTCCATTGCCGAGGTTGCCGAATATCTCGGCATCCCCGCGATTGCCGCGCTGGAAGTGGCGACCTTTTACAACATGTACGACCTGGAGCCGGTGGGCAAGTACAAACTGACGGTGTGCACCAACATTTCCTGCATGCGGCGCGATGCCGACGGCATTGTTGAGCACCTGGAACATCGCCTGGGCATCCATTGCGGCGAAACCACGCCGGACGGCAAGTTCACCCTGCGCGAAGGTGAATGCATGGGTTGCTGCGGCGGTGCGCCATTGCTGCACATCAACAACAGCGATATGCGCGAGTTTCTCACCAATGACAAACTGGATGCGCTGCTGGAGGAGCTGAAGTAATGGCGAACGAAGTCTGCTTCCGCACCCTGCACCTGCCTAATCCCGCTTCGCTGGAAACCTATCGCAGCATCGGCGGCTACGAGGCACTCAAGCGCATCGTCACCGAAAAAGTGCCGCCCACCGAAATCATCAGCGAAATCAAGCTGTCCGGCCTGCGCGGCCGCGGCGGCGCAGGTTTCCCCACCGGGCTGAAGTGGAGCTTCATGCCGCGCTATTTCGATGGCGACAAATATATTGTCTGCAATACCGATGAAGGCGAGCCCGGTACCTTTAAGGATCGCGACATCATTCGCTACAACCCGCACCAGTTGATCGAAGGTATGGCGATTGCCGCCTACACCATGGGTGTCAAGGTCGGTTACAACTACATCCACGGTGAAATCTGGGCCGAATACCAGTTGTTCGAAAAAGCGCTGGAAGAAGCGCGTGCCGCCGGTTTCCTTGGTGACAACCTGTTCGGTACGAATTTTTGCTTCAACCTGCATGCCCACCACGGCCATGGCGCTTACATCTGCGGCGAGGAAACCGCGCTGATCGAGTCCATCGAGGGCAAGAAGGGGCAGCCCCGCTTCAAGCCGCCGTTCCCGGCCAGTTTCGGCTTGTACGGCAAGCCGACCACCATCAACAATACCGAATCGTTCACCTCGAGTCCCTACATCATCCAGCATGGCGGGCAGAAGTTCCTGGAACTGGGCGTGCCCAATTCCGGCGGCACCAAGCTGTTTTCCGTTTCCGGCCATGTGGAAAAACCGGGCAATTACGAAGTCGGCATGGGTACGCCATTCCCGGAACTGCTGGCCTTGGCTGGCGGCATCTGGAAAGGCCGCAAACTGAAGGCGGTGATCCCCGGCGGTTCCTCGGTACCGGTGGTGCCGGCCGACCTGATGATGCAGTGCACCATGGATTACGACTCCATTTCCAAGGTGGGCGGCTCCATGCTGGGCGCGGGTTCGGTGATTGTGATGGACGAAACCACCGATATGGTGAAAGCGCTGCAGCGACTGTCTTATTTTTATTACGAAGAATCCTGCGGCCAGTGCACGCCCTGCCGCGAAGGCACAGGCTGGCTGTGGCGCGTGGTGCGCCGTATTGCCGAAGGCAAGGGGCGCATGGAAGACCTCGACCTGCTGACCGATGTCAGCCAGAACATCTCCGGCCGCACCATCTGCGCGCTGGGGGATGCCGCTGCCGCGCCGGTGCTGAGCTTCGTCAAGCATTTCCGTCCGGAATTCGAGTACTACATCCAGCACGGCAAAAGCATGGTGACGGGAAAATAACATGCTCAAGATTGAAATAGACGGCATCGCCACCGAAGTTGAACACGGCAGCACCATTATCGAGGCTGCGGATAGCCTAGGGATTCCCATTCCCCGTTTCTGTTACCACAAGAAGCTGTCGGTTGCGGCCAATTGCCGCATGTGCCTGGTGCAGGTGGAAAAGTTCGGCAAGCCGCTGCCGGCCTGCGCCACCCCGGTCAGCGAGGGCATGAAAATCCATACCCGCTCGCAGGCCGCGGTGCAGGCGCAGAAGAGCGTGATGGAATTCCTGCTGATCAACCACCCGCTGGATTGTCCGATTTGCGACCAGGGTGGCGAGTGCGAATTGCAGGACATCGCCGTGGGCTACGGTGGCGGTGCGTCGCGCTACAGCGAAGAAAAGCGCGTGGTGGTGAACAAGAACATCGGCCCGCTGATTTCCACCGACATGACGCGCTGCATCCAGTGCACCCGTTGCGTGCGGTTCCTGAAAGAAGTCGGCGGCATGATGGAACTCGGCATGGTGGGGCGCGGCGAGCACGCCGAAATCACCGCTTATGTGGACAAGAGCGTGGATTCCGAGTTGTCCGGCAACATCATTGACCTGTGTCCGGTAGGCGCCCTGACCAGCAAGCCGTTCCGCTATTCCGCGCGCAACTGGGAACTGGCACGCCGCCCCTCGATTGCCCCGCATGACGGGCTGGGTTCGCACATTGAATTGCAGATCAAGAATAACCAGGTGTTCAGGGTGCTGCCGCGCGAAAAAGACAGCATCAATGAATGCTGGATTTCGGATCGCGACCGCTTCTCCTACGAAGGCCTGAACAGCGCCGAACGCTTGACCAAGCCGATGATACGTCGCGGTGAGCAGTGGCTGGAAACCGACTGGCAAAGCGCGCTGGAATTCGCCGCCAGCCGCATCAAACAAACCGCGGGCAACGACCTGGGTGTGCTGGTGTCACCCAACAGCACCATGGAAGAAGGCTACCTCGCCAGGAAAATCGCCGAAGGCCTGGGTTGCGGCAATGTGGATCACCGCTTGCGCCGCAGCGACTTCCGTCTGGATGGCCGCTTCCAGGGCACGCCCTGGATGGGCTGCAACATTCCCGACCTGCAGGAAATGGATCGCGTGCTGGTGATCGGTAGCAACCTGCGCAATGAACATCCGCTGCTCACCAACCGCTTGCGTCAGGCGGCAAAGTTCAATGCCATGGAACTGTCGCTGGTCAATCCGCTGGACGATGACCAATTGCTGCCGGTCAAGCACAAGGCGATTTGCTCGCCCAACGACATGGTCAACGTGCTGTCGCAAATCCTCAAGGCTCTGTCCGGGTTGCAGAAGTTGTCGCTGTGCCTGCCCACTTCCATGAACCAGTTGCTGGAAGGCGTGAAAGTCTGGGACAACACCCAGGCCATCGCGCAAAGTCTGGCCGGTCTGGGTGACAGCTACGATTTGATCAGCCCGCGCGCGGGCGTGTTCCTGGGCAACATCGCCCAGCATCACCCGCGCTACTCCGAGATCTACAGCCTGGCGGAAGCGATTGCCTCCCTCAGCGGCGCCACCTTTGGGGTGTTGTCCGAAGCCAACAACCGCGTTGGCATGGACTTGGTCGGCGTGCTGCCTAAGGAAGGCGCGCTGAATGCCAGAACCATGCTGGAACAACCACGTTCCACCTATCTGCTGGTGAACATGGAGCCGGAACTGGATTGCCATAATGCGCAATTGGTGAATCAGGCGTTACAGCAGGCAGGCTGCGTGGTGGCGCTGACGGCGTACAAGTCGGATGCCCTGCGCGAGGCCGATGTGCTGCTGCCAATTGCGCCGTTCAGCGAGACGTCCGGTACCTATATGAGCATGGAAGGCCGCGTGCAGAGCTTTGCCGCTGGCGTCAGGCCGCTGGGCGAATGCCGTCCGGGCTGGAAGGTGCTGCGCGTGCTGGGCAACCTGCTCGGGTTGTCCGGGTTTGACTACGACAGCAGCGAACAAGTGAAAACCGAAATTTTCGGCGGCGAAAAGCCGTCCAAAGTGGTCTGGCAGCGGCTCAACAATAACCTGCGTCATCTGGTCGAGGTGAATGTGCAGATCAAGACTGGCGTGCTGCAACGCGTGGGTGAAATACCTTTGTACCAGACCGATGCCATTGTGCGCCGTGCCCCTTCGTTGCAGAAAACCAGGTCTGCTAAGACACCGGTTGCTGCGGCCATGAGTGCCAAGCAATTGGCTCAACTGGGGCTGGCCGCTGGCGACGTGATTGTGGTCAAGCAGGGTGTGGGGTCGGCGAAACTGCCGGTGCAGCGTGACGACGGGGTGCCTGAAGGTTGCATCCGCATTCCTTCGGCTGTTGCGGAAACCGCGGCCTTGGGCGACCTGTTCGGCGAGTTGGAGGTCGAGAAAGCATGATGGAATTCCTTCAACAGCTATTCGGCCCGGCCTGGCCGCTGGTATGGAGCCTGGCCAAGATCATCGCCATTGTTGCGCCGCTGATGGTGGGCGTAGCCTACCTGACGCTGGCGGAGCGCAAGGTGATCGGTTTCATGCAGGTGCGCATCGGCCCCAACCGCGTGGGTTATTACGGCCTGCTGCAACCAATCGCCGATGGCCTGAAACTGCTGTTCAAGGAAATTATTATTCCGTCAGCGGCCAACAAGAGCCTGTTCCTGCTGGCACCGATGGTATCCATTGCGCCGGCGTTGGCGGCCTGGGCGGTGGTGCCGTTCGACCCCAACCTGGTGCTGGCCAACGTGGACGCCAGCTTGCTGTACATCATGGCGATCACCTCCATGGGCGTGTACGGCGTCATCATTGCCGGCTGGGCGTCTAACTCCAAGTATGCTTTCCTCGGCAGTTTGCGCTCGGCGGCACAGATCGTGTCCTACGAAATCGCCATGGGTTTTGCGCTGGTCGGCGTGCTGATGGCGGCCAACAGCCTCAACCTGGTCAAGATCGTGCAAGCGCAGTCCGGCGGCTTGCTGCACTGGTACTGGCTGCCGCTGTTCCCGCTGTTCGTGGTGTATTTCATCGCCGGCGTGGCGGAAACCAACCGCGCCCCGTTCGACGTGGCGGAAGGCGAATCGGAAATTGTGGCCGGCTTCCACGTGGAATACTCCGGCATGGCGTTTGCCGTTTTCTTCCTGGCGGAATACGCCAACATGATTCTGGTGGCAACGCTGGCCGCCATCATGTTCCTTGGCGGCTGGCTGTCGCCGGTGTCGTTCCTGCCGGACAGTTTCCTGTGGTTGCTGCTGAAGATCGGCGCGATGCTGTTCCTGTTCCTGTGGTTCCGCGCGACCTTCCCCAGATACAGATATGACCAGATCATGCGTCTGGGCTGGAAAGTATTCATACCCATCACGCTGGTCTGGATCATCGTGATTGGAGCTTTCATGCAAACCCCGCTGGCGTACCTGTTCCACTGAGGCGAGGGAAAAGACTATGTTAAATCGCTTAAAAGAGTTTTTTCAAAGCCTGATGCTGCTGGAGCTGCTCAAGGGCATGGCGCTGACCGGGCGTTATTTCTTTGCGCGCAAGATTACCGTGCAATACCCGGAAGAACGCACGCCGCAGTCCGGCCGTTTCCGCGGCTTGCATGCGCTGCGCCTGTACCCCAACGGCGAGGAGCGCTGCATCGCCTGCAAGCTGTGCGAAGCAGTATGCCCGGCGATGGCGATTACCATAGATTCGGAGCAGCGTGATGACGGCACGCGTCGCACCACACGCTACGATATTGACCTGACCAAGTGCATTTTCTGCGGATTCTGCGAAGAATCCTGCCCGGTGGATTCGATTGTGGAAACGCGCGTGCTGGATTATCACGGCGAAAAACGCGGCGACTTGCTGTACACCAAACCCATGCTGCTGGAGATCGGGCGCAAGCAGGAAGCGCAGATCGCGGCGGATCGCGCCGCCGATGCGAAGTATAGATGAGCCCAGGTAACGATATGATTTTTCAGGACTACCTTTTTTATTTCCTGGCGGCAATTCTGCTGTTTGCCGGCCTGCGCGTGATCACCACCCGCAACCCGGTGCAGGCCGCGCTGTACCTGGTGCTGGCGTTTTTTACCGCCGCCGGCATCTGGTTGCTGTTGCAGGCGGAATTCCTCGCGATTGCGCTGGTGCTGGTGTACGTCGGCGCGGTGATGGTGCTGTTCCTGTTTGTGGTGATGATGCTGGATATCAACCTCGACAAGCTGCGCGAAGGGTTCTGGGATTATTTCCCGCTGGCGGGCTTTATTGGTGTACTGATGGCGGTGGAAATGGCAATGATCCTCGGCCAGCGCCACTTCGGCCCGGAGCGCGTCGGCGTGCCGCCGGTGCGCAGCGCCGATTACAGCAATACCGCGGAGCTGGGGCGCGTGCTGTATACCGATTATGTTTATCCGTTCGAATTGGCGGCGGTAGTGCTGCTGGTGGCGATTGTCGCCGCCATTGCACTCACCATGCGCAAGCGCAAGGACAGCAAGTACATCGATCCGGCCGAGCAGGTCAAGGTCAAGCGTGATGACCGTTTGCGCATTGTGAAGATGGACGCGTACCAGGAGCCTGCGGTTGAACAGCCGGCCGCGCCGGAAGAAGGAGGCAAATCATGAGCGTCGGGCTTTCGCATTATCTGATTCTGGGGGCGCTGCTGTTCGCCATCAGCGTGGTCGGCATTTTCCTCAACCGCAAGAACGTCATCATCGTGCTGATGGCGATTGAACTGATGCTGCTGGCGGTGAACATGAATTTCGTGGCGTTTTCGCATTACCTGAACGATACCGCCGGGCAGGTGTTCGTGTTCTTCATCCTCACCGTGGCGGCGGCGGAGTCGGCGATTGGCCTGGCGATCCTGGTGATGCTGTTCCGCAATTTGAAGACGATTAACGTCGATGATCTGGACAGTCTAAAAGGCTAACTACTTTCATGACCATGCAACAAGTATATCTCGCTACCCCTCTGCTGCCGCTGATCGCTGCGGCTATTGTGGGCTTGTTCGGCCGCAAATTGCCGCGCGCCGCGGCGCACTGGCTGACCATTGCCGGTGTCGGCGGGTCATTTGCGCTGTCGCTGTGCGTGCTGCAGGACGTGTTGGCCGGGCATACCTTCAACGGCGCCGTGTACACCTGGCTCACCAGCGGCGACACCAGTTTCGAAGTGGGGTTCCTGATCGATAGCCTGTCGGCGATGATGATGGTGGTGGTGACCTTCGTCTCGCTGATGGTGCATGTCTACACCATCGGCTACATGGCGGAAGACCCCGGTTACACGCGCTTCTTCAGCTATATCTCGCTGTTCACCTTCTCCATGCTGATGCTGGTGATGAGCAACAACTTCATGCAGCTATTCTTCGGCTGGGAAGCGGTGGGCCTGGTGTCCTACCTGCTGATCGGCTTCTGGTATACGCGGCCGACGGCGATTTACGCCAACCTGAAAGCGTTCCTGGTCAACCGCGTCGGTGACTTCGGCTTCCTGCTGGGTATCGGTATGGTGTTGTATTACCTGGGCAGCCTGGACTACGCAGCGGTATTCTCGGTGGCGCCGCAGTTTGCCGATGCCACGGTGAGCCTGATCCCCGGCGTGGACTGGTCGCTGATGACGGTGATTTGCCTGCTGCTGTTCGTCGGCGCCATGGGTAAATCGGCGCAGGTGCCGCTGCACGTCTGGCTGCCGGACTCGATGGAAGGCCCGACGCCGATCTCCGCGTTGATCCACGCCGCGACCATGGTGACCGCCGGTATTTTCATGGTGGCGCGCATGTCGCCGCTGTACGAGCTTTCCACCACCGCGCTGTCCACGGTGATGGTGATCGGCGCGATCACCGCGCTGTTCATGGGTTTCCTCGGCATCATCCAGAATGACATCAAGCGCGTGGTGGCGTATTCCACGCTGTCGCAACTGGGCTACATGACGGTAGCGCTGGGCGCATCGGCGTATTCGGTGGCGATTTTCCACCTGATGACGCACGCCTTCTTCAAGGCGCTGCTGTTCCTCGCTGCCGGTTCGGTCATCATGGGCATGCACCACGAGCAGGACATCCGCAAAATGGGCGGTCTGCGCAAATACATGCCGATTACCTGGATCACCTCGCTGATCGGCTCGCTGGCACTGATCGGCACGCCGTTCCTGTCCGGCTTCTATTCCAAGGACTCGATCATCGAAGTCGTGGGCCTCTCCCATATTGCCGGTAGCGGCTTCGCTTATTTCGCCGTGCTGATTGGCGTGTTTGTCACTGCGTTCTATTCTTTCCGCATGTACTTCCTGGTGTTCCACGGCAAGGAGCGCTTCCATCAGGCCGACCAGCACGAGCATCAGCATGACGAGCATCACGGCCACGGCGACCAAACCCCGCACGAATCGCCATGGGTAGTCACGATACCACTCATCATGCTGGCGATTCCGTCAGTGCTGATCGGTTTTTTCACCATAGAGCCGATGGTGTTCGGCAGCTTCTTCAAAAACGTGATTTTTGTCGATATCCCGGCGCATCCCGCGTTGTACCGCCTGGCGGAAGAATTCCACGGCGCGGTCGGCATGGGCATCCACGCGTTCACTTCGTTGCCGTTTATCCTGGCCGCGGCCGGGGTGATGCTGGCGCATTATTTCTACCTCAAGCGCCCGGATATCCCGATGGCGTTGAAGCGTCGTTTCAGCGGCATCTACGCGGTACTCGAAAACAAATACGGCTTTGATGCGTTCAACGAAAAGTTCTTTGCTACCGGCTCCCGCTTTATTGGCGGCAAGCTTTGGCAGGTGGGTGATGTGCGCGTCATTGACGGCACCCTGGTTAACGGCACCGCGCGCCTGGTCGGCCGCATTTCTGCTGCCATCCGCCACCTGCAGTCTGGTTTGATCTACCACTACGCGTTTGCCATGATTATCGGCGCGTTCCTGTTACTCACTTTATTCATGAAAACCTGATGGACTTCTCCACACTTCCACTACTCAGCCTGGCCATCTGGGTGCCGATACTGGCCGGCATCGTTGTGTTAACGACCGGCGGCGACAAGAATGCCCCGGCCGCGCGCGGGCTGGCATTGTTGGGCAGCATGGTGAGCTTTGTTGTCACCTTGCCGCTGTGGTGCCGCTTTAACCGCGCGGATGGCGGCTTTCAGTTCGAGGAGGGGTACAACTGGATTCCCAGCTTCAATATCCATTACCACCTGGGTGCGGACGGCATCGCCGTGCCGCTGATCCTGCTCACCAGCTTTACCACCGTGATCGTGGTGCTGGCCGGTTGGCAGGTGATCCAGAAGCAGGTGGCGCAGTACATGGCGGCGTTCCTCATCATGTCCGGCTTGATGATAGGCGTGTTCTCCGCGCTGGATGCGGTGCTGTTCTACGTGTTCTGGGAAGCGATGCTGATCCCGATGTTCCTGGTCATCGGCGTGTGGGGTGGGCCGAACCGGGTATATGCCACGATCAAGTTCTTCCTCTATACCCTGCTCGGTTCGCTGCTGATGCTGGTGGCTTTCATCTACCTGTACCACCAGACCAACAGCTTTGAGTTGGTGGACTACTTCGCGCTGAAAATGCCGCTTAACGTGCAGATCCTGATTTTCCTGGCGTTTTTTGCCGCGTTTGCGGTCAAAGTGCCGATGTGGCCGGTGCACACCTGGTTGCCGGACGCCCACGTGGAAGCGCCTACCGGCGGCTCGGTGGTGCTGGCGGCGATAGCGCTCAAGCTCGGCGGTTACGGCTTCCTGCGTTTTGCCATGCCGATAGCGCCGGATGCAGCGCATTATCTGTCCGGCTTCATGATTGCGCTGTCGCTGATTGCCGTGGTCTACATTGCCCTGGTTGCCCTGGTGCAGCAGGACATGAAAAAGCTGATTGCCTATTCGTCGATTTCCCACATGGGCTTTGTCACCCTGGGATTCTTCATTTTCAACCCGCTGGGTCTGGAAGGCGGCATGGTACAAATGCTGTCCCATGGCTTTATTTCCAGCGCCATGTTCCTCAGCGTGGGCGTGTTGTATGACCGCATGCATTCGCGCCAGATTGCCGATTACGGTGGCGTGGTCAACACCATGCCGGCCTTTACCGCGTTTGCGGTGTTTTTTGCCATGGCCAACGCCGGTTTGCCCGGCACCTCCGGCTTTGTCGGTGAGTTCATGGTGATTCTGGCCGCGATCCAGGCCAATTTCTGGTACGCCTTCCTGGCGGCGACCACGCTGATTTTTGGCGCGGCCTATACCCTGTGGATGGTCAAGCGCGTGTTTTATGGCGATGTCAGCAACGCGCACGTGGCTGAGTTGCAGGACATCAACAAGCGCGAATTCCTGATCATGAGCATCCTGGCGATTATGGTGCTGGCGATTGGTTTGTACCCGCAGCCGATCACGGAACTGACACATGCAACTGTCAACAACCTGCTGAACCACATGGCACAGAGCAAGCTTCCCTAACTGGACAGCCGAATGGATATTCTGAACGACATTTACGCCGCATTACCTGAAACTTTCGTGCTGTGCATGGCGATGGCGATACTGCTCGCCGACCTGTTCCTGAGCGACAGGAATCGCTACATCACCTACATTTTCAGCCAGATCACCCTGCTGGGCGCGGCGATGATGACGGTGGCGACACATACCCCGGGCGTTGGTTATGCTTTCAGCGGGCTGTTTGTAGACGACCCGCTGGCGGACGTGCTCAAGCTGATGATCTACCTCGGCACTTCAGTGGTGCTGGTGTATTCGCGCAGTTATAACGCCCTGCGCGGCATGTTCCGCGGCGAGTTCTACGTGTTGGTGCTGCTGGCCATGCTGGGCATGATGGTGATGGTATCCGGGCAGAACTTCCTCAGCATCTACATGGGGCTGGAACTGCTGTCGCTGTGCCTGTATGCGTTGGTGGCGCTGGATCGGGACAACCCGCGCGCGACCGAAGCCGCAATGAAGTATTTCGTGCTCGGCGCACTGGCCTCCGGCATGCTGCTGTACGGCATGTCCATGCTGTATGGCGTCACCGGCAGCCTGGATCTGTCGCAGGTCAACAACTCCATTCAGAACGGCGTGCCAGACCGGGCGGTGCTGATTCTCGGCCTGGTGTTCGTGATTGCCGGGCTGGCGTTTAAACTGGGCGCGGCACCGTTTCACATGTGGCTGCCGGATGTTTATCACGGCGCGCCGACCAGCGTCACGCTGTTCATCGGTTCGGTCACCAAACTGGCTGCTTTCGCCTTTGTCATGCGCCTGCTGATTCAGGGTTTGCAAGGCATGGTGCACGACTGGCAGGGCATGCTTATCATCATGGCGGTGCTGTCCATCACCATCGGCAACATCATCGCCATTGCGCAGACCAATCTGAAGCGCATGCTGGCGTACTCCGCCATTTCGCACATCGGTTTCCTGCTGCTCGGGTTCCTCAGCGGATCGCTCAACGGCTTTATTGCCTCCATGTTCTACATGGCGGCGTATGTGTTGATGACGCTGGGCGGCTTCGGCATGATCCTGCTGCTGTCCAGGAAAGGTTTCGAGGCGGAAGACCTGAACGACCTGCGCGGTCTGAATGCCCGCAACCCGTGGTACGCCTTCCTGATGCTGCTGCTGGTGTTTTCCATGGCCGGCATTCCGCCCACCATCGGCTTTTATGCTAAGTTTTCGGTGCTGCAGGCCGCGTTGCAGGCCGGTTATGTCGGACTGGTCATTTATGCGGTGCTGATGGCGGTGATCGGGGCGTTTTACTATCTGCGGGTGGTCAAATTGATGTACTTCGACGAGCCGCACGATAGCGAACCCATCATTCCGCAAGTGGACATGGCCGTGGTGCTGGGCGTTAACGGCATCGCCATGCTGGCGCTGGGGCTGTTCCCGCAGCGCATGATGGAACTGTGCGCCTACGCTATCCTGCACAGTATCCAGTAGCCAGTTGTTGCAGTTGAGGCTCCTTAGATGAATGCGGCTATTACCATCCTGCTGTTGTTCAGCGTACTGGCGGCGAACCTGCCATGGTTCAGCGAGCGCCTGTTCTATGTCATTCCGTTAAAACACAAACATTTCGGCTGGCATTTGCTGGAATTGGTGGTGTTGTATTTTGTGGTTGGCGGGATTGCCCGCCTGGTCGAGCGTAAGGTCATGGGCCAGGCTGCCAGCCAGCACTGGGAGTTCTACGCCACCACGGCATGCCTGTTCCTGGTGTTCGCTTTCCCTGGATTTGTCTGGCGGTATTTCTGGCGCAGATGAAGCCGGCGGATCTGACCGAAACCGAACTTTCCTCCGAAACTGTTTTTCACGGCAGCCTGCTCCACGTCAAGCGCGATCAGGTCAGACTGCCTAACGGCTTTGAAAGCGGTCGCGAATACATCATCCACCCCGGTGCGGTGCTGGTCGTCCCGCTGCTGGAAAATGGGCGGCTGGTGTTCGAGCGGCAGTTCCGCTACCCGCTACGCCAGGCATTCATTGAATTTCCCGCCGGCAAGATCGACCCCGCAGAACCTCCGCTCATCACCGGCCAGCGCGAATTGCTGGAAGAAACCGGCTATACCGCCAGCACCTGGCAGCGGCTGGCAGCGCTGCATCCCTGCATCGGCTATTCCAACGAGATCATCCATATCTACCTGGCTTTGGGGTTGCAGGCTGGCGAGCACCGCCGGGAGCATGATGAAAGCCTGGAGGTGTTCGACATGACGCTGGCTGAAGCGATGGCTGCGCTGCAGCGTGGCGAGATCACGGATGGCAAAACCATGGTGGCGCTGTTCTGGGCGGAGAAAATTTTGTCCGGCCATTGGGTGAAAACGCCTGAGCGATAGGGAGTCAGTTACGGGTGCGAATGGCTGCGATCAGCGCATCCAGGTCGTTTTCGGTGGTAAACGGATTCATCACCGTGGTGCGCAGCCAGACCTGACCCTGCAGATTCACTTGCGTAAGATGAAATGCACCGCTTTCGACCAACGCGCTTCGCAGCGCAGACTGGTCGCCTGCCAAATGGCGGAAGCAGACAATGTTGGTTTCTGGCGGCATCAGCAATTCAAAATCTGCAGCCGCCTGTAGTTTGACTGCCAGTAATTTTGCCGTGGCAAATACCTTGTCTATCAGTTGGCCCATACCTTCCGCTCCGTATAAGGAAAAGGCCGCCCATAATTTCAACCCCATCATGCGTTTGGTGCACTCCAGCGTGCGGTAGCTGGTGTTGTAGGTTTCCGCGGGCGCGGAGCCGCCCTGGAACAGGTAAGAGGCTTCCTGGGCAAAAGCAGCAAAACTGTGCTGTGGATTCCTGAACAAAACCGCGGATACGGTGGCTGGCATGTAGAGCAGTTTGTGGCCATCCCACACCACCGAGTCGGCGAGGGCGATGCCGTCCAGCTGGTGCCGATATTCATGCGACAGCAGTGCTGAAGCGCCATGCGCGCCATCGATGTGCAACCACAAACCTTGAGCGTTGCAGTAAGTACCGATGTCGCTCAGCGGGTCTATGCTGCCGGTGGGGGTGTTGCCTGCCGTGGCAACCACGGCGATCACCTTGTTGCCCTGTGCCGTGGCTTCCCGGTGTTGTGCGATCAGCGCATGAACATGCATGCGGCCTGCCGCATCGGCGGGGACCTTGATCACTGCCCCGGTGCCCAGTCCCATGATGCCCGCAGCTCTGGAGACGGAGTAATGGGAGTGCTCGCTGGCCAGTATCTTGAGCGGTGCGGCGCTTGCCACGCCGTGCTGCCATACGTCACTGCCGGCTTTGACCTGGCGTGCCGCCAACAGTGCGGTCAGGTTGGCCTGTGCGCCGCCGGAAGTGAGTATGCCCTCGGCACCGGACCAGCCGATCAGTTCGGTCAGCCATAAAATGGCCTGCCGCTCGATCAGTGTGGCAGCGGGGCCGGTTTCATACACCGCCATTGCCTGGTTGGTGAGCGCCGCAACCAGGTCGCACAGCGCGGCCAGCGGCAGCGGCATGGCAACCTGGTGGCCGAGGTTGCGCGGGTGATGCACCGCCAGCCCGGCAGGCAAGATGTTGTCGCGCAGGTGTTGCAGCAAGCCGTCAGGGGCAAGTACCGGCTGCTGCGGC
>JABLTH010068022.1_pt1 | contig 62211 bp, 47 predicted proteins | sample 7875711 | NCBI WGS metagenome assembly JABLTH01 (sample SAMN14941262, study PRJNA633318) | bioreactor metagenome | isolation source: bioreactor | place: China | collected 2019-03-05 | reverse complement strand
GGCTGATCCCCGCCCGGAACGCGGCCTTTCGACCCAGCCTGCCGCGCTATCGCTGGGCCGCACCCCGGTCCGCCACGGCCCGAAGGGCGCGGGCCGTGGCGGACCGGGGTGCCTGTTGAAGGTCAACCCCGTGTGAACGCCGCAGGCCTCGCGTGGGAACAACAGCCGTTCCATCCCAGCCCCAACGCCCCAACGCTGGTGCTTTCCCCTTCCTCGGGATAAAACAAGGAGCCGCACGGAAGGAACCCCCATGACCCCCGAGACCATCCACGCCGACGCCAAGAAGCGCATGCACGGCGCCATCGAGACGCTGAAGAAGGAGATGGCCACCATCCGCACGGGCCGGGCCAACGCGAGCCTGCTGGACACGGTGCACTGCGAGTACTACGGCACCCGCACGCCCCTGAACCAGATGGCCACCATCACGGTGCCCGAGAGCTCCATGCTGGTGATCCAGCCCTTCGACCGCAGCGCCATCAAGGCCATCGAGACCGGCATCCTGGAGTCCCAGCTGGGCCTGAACCCCAGCAACGACGGCATCGTGATCCGCCTGCCCATCCCCGCCCTGACCGAGGAGCGCCGCAAGGAGCTGGTGAAGGTGCTCCACAAGCTCGCCGAGGAGATCAAGACCTCCATCCGCAACGTGCGCCGGGACGCCAACGACCACGTCAAGCAGCTCGAGAAGAACAAGGACGCCCACCTCAGCGAGGACGCCGCCAAGAAGGCCCTGGACGACATCCAGAAGCTCACCGACAGCCAGATCAAGGAAGTGGACGAGATGGTGAAGCACAAGGAAGCCGAGATCATGAAGGTCTGACCCCGCCGGAACCGGTTTCAGGAGGACTCGATGTCCTCCTGAAACCGAGTGACGGCGAGGGTCAGAGAATGTTCGCGGTTTTCGCCAGCCGCCCTTCCCAGGCCTCTTCCTGACCGCATGTCCCCCGCCATCCTCCTCTTCCTCGGCGCCGCCTCGATGGTGGCCGGCTTCCTCGACGCCATCGTGGGGGGCGGCGGGCTGATCACCATCCCCGCGCTGATGATCGGCTTCCCCACCGCCGGGCTGCCCGGGGGCACGCCCCTGCCGACGATCCTGGGCATCAACAAGGTGTCCAGCTGCACGGGCACGACGATGGCCGCCCTGAAGTTCCTGAAGTCCGGCACGCTGCCCTGGCGGGAGATGGTCTGGCCGGTGGTGGCCTCCATGGCCGGCGCCTGCGGCGGCGTGGCCCTGGCCTACATGGTGAAGGGGGACTTCCTCCGGCCCCTGATGCTCGTGCTGATGGTCGGGATGCTGCTCTTCACGGTGCTCAAGCCGGAGCTGGGGAAGCTCCACGCGCCGAAGTACGGGCTCGCCCACCAGCGCGGCCTGGCGGCGCTGATCTCCTTCGCGCTGGGGTTCTACGACGGCTTCTTCGGGCCCGGCACGGGCTCGCTGCTGATCTTCCTCTACGTCGCCGTGCTCGGCTTCGACTTCCTCCGGGCGTCCGCCCTGGCCAAGTCAGTGAACTGGGCCTCCAACCTCTCCGCCACGGTGCTCTTCCTCTGGCACGGCAGCTGGATCCCCCAGGCCGCCCTCGCCATGGCCGTGGGCAACGGCATCGGCGGCTGGCTCGGCGCCCACGTGGCGCTCAAGAAGGGCAGCGCCTGGGTGCGGGGCGTGTTCATCGTGGTCGTGGGGCTGCTGATCCTGCGGCTGGGGTGGCAGATGCTGAAGGGCTGAGGCGCGCCTCCGGTATCCTGGCCTCCCCTTCCCAGGAGCCTGAATGGACCGCCGCACGATGCTCGGAACCCTCGCCGCGGGCGCGGCCGCCGCCGCGCTGAAGGCCGACGACAAGGACAAGAAGGCCCTCCCGCCCCCGGCGAACCCGGCCGCGGACTACGCGCCCCGGCCCTTCGACTTCGGCAACGGACTCAACGGCCTCAGCAAGGACCTGCTCGCGGAGCACGTGACCCTCTACAAGGGCTACGTGACCCGCACCAACGCCCTGCTGAAGGACGTGCTGGCCGCGGAGAAGGAAGGCAAGGCCGGCGCGATGGTGCAGGAGCTGCGCCGGCGCCTGGGCTTCGAGTTCAGCGGCATGCGGATCCACGAGGGTTACTTCGAAGCCCTCTCGAATGCCGGCGGCAAGCCCACCGAGCACCACCCGCTCCACCGGGCCATCGCCGACACCTGGGGCTCCTGGGACGCCTGGTGGGCCGCCTTCAAGGCCACCGCCACGATGCCCGGCATCGGCTGGGCCGCCCTCGTCAAGGACCCCCTGACCGGCCGCCTCATGAACGCCTGGTTCCAGGACCACGAGAACGCCATCCCCGTCGGGACGACCCCCATCCTCGTGGTGGACGTGTGGGAGCACGCGTACGTGAAGGACTACGGCTCGACGGGGCGCGGCAAGTACGTGGACGCGGTGAAGAGCCTCATCCATTGGCCGGTGGTGGAGCGGCGGTTCTAAGGGTCAGGCCCGCCGTGCCGCCGTCGAATGTTGGAACGTCCCAGGCCCGCATGGGTCGAGCTCCGAGGCCTTTCAAAGAGCACCTCGGATCGCCACGGTTCGCGCCCTTGGCGAACCGTGGCTAGCCGAGGTGCCAGACGCGCAGCGTCAAGGCCCGAGATTCCGGGCAGCGTGACGGGACCGACGATGCGCCCTGCTGCCGATGGGCAGGGCTGACGGTCCGTGCCCTGCGTCCTGGAACCGGCCTTTTGGCTCGCTGCGCTCGCTTGCGCTTGAGCTGGCCGCGGCATGAAGCCGCCGCGACCATCTCAAGCACCTTTGGAAGGTCAACCCCTTCGGCACTTTGATCGGCCGTCGGGTTCCTTTGCATCCCGGAAGCTTTGTGCGGTGGGGTGGGTCGTCGTCCCCCACCGCCGCCCACCCCTTCGTCCCGGCCCCCAACCCCGGTAGCCTGGAACCTGCATGCCCGCCCGCCCCCGCTCGTTCGCCCTGGACTCGCTGATCCGCGCGGCGCGGTTCTTCTACCTGCTCTGGGGCGGCATGCTGCTCACCACCCTGAGCCTCTACGACCGGCTGCGGCTGCCGCCCTTCGCCTGGTCCTGGCCCCGGGCGGCGCGATTCCTGACGGCCTCCTGGGGGCGCGGCATCGCCCTGGGCCTCGGGCTGGTGATGGCCCTCGCGGCGCTCATCGAGGTCTGGCAGCTGGTGGACCGCCTGCTGGTCATGGCCACCCGCGACAGCGAGCACGACTGAATGGGCGGCCCGGCCGGCGGCTTCGAGCGCTACATCGCCGCGCGGTACCTGACGGTGAAGCGGCCCGGCGCCTTCGTGAAGGTCATGGTCCGCTTCGCCACCGGGGGCATCGCCCTGGGCGTCTTCGCCATGGTGGTGACCATGGCCCTCATGAACGGCTTCCGGGAGGAGATCCAGGCCAACCTCTTCTCGGCCACCGCCCACTTCACCGTGGCCAGCATCGCCGGAGACCTGCCCGACACCCAGGACGCCCTCAAGACCATCCGGGCCTCCAAGGGCGTCGTGGCCGCCTCCCCTATGCGCTTCGAGAAGGGCCTCCTGCGCCTGCCCAACAGCGAGGCGCCCCCCGAGGCCCTCGCCGTGAAGGCCATCGACCCTGCCACCGCGGGCACCACCACCTCCATCTTCCAGAGCCTGGCCCCGATCCGCATCGAGGCCCTGAAGGAGGGCGAGGTGGTGCTGGGCAAGGAGCTCCAGCGGCGCTTCGGCCTGCGGGTGGGCGACACCGTGGCCATCGCTTTCCTGCGCCTGGACCTGGGCCTGGGCGGCCTGCAGCCCAAGGTCGCCGCCTTCACCGTGGCGGGCTTCTTCGAGAGCCACATCAGCGAGTACGACAAGGGCTGGGCCTTCATCCACCTGGAGGACGCCAAGCGCCTCGCCCGCACCACCGAGGCCGAGATGATCGAGGTGCGCGCCGCCTCCATCGACGCCATCGACGCGACGAAGAACGGGGTCATGAAGACCCTGGGCGGCACCTACCTGGCCACGGACCTCCGGGACACCAACCGCGCCCTCTTCGCCGCCCTGCGGGTGGAGAAGTGGATCTTCACCGCCATCCTCTCCCTCATCGTGCTGGTGGCGGCCTTCAACATCGTGGCGAGCCTGGTGCTCTTCATCACCGAGAAGCGCCGGGACCTGGGCGTGCTGCTCTCCCTGGGCGCCACCCCGGACCAGGTGAAGGGCATCTTCGTGGCCCAGGGCCTGCGCATCGGCGTGGTGGGCACCCTGCTGGGCCTGGCCCTCTCCGTGCCCACCTGCCTGCTGGTGGACCACTGGCGCCTCATCCGCCTGCCGGCCGCCGTCTACGACTTCATCACCTACGTCCCGCTGAAGCTGCACCCGGGGGACCTGGCCCTGGCCGCCGCCTTCCCCCTGCTGGTGGCCTGGGCGGCGTCGCACCTCCCGGCGAAGCGCGCGGCGAGCGTGGACCCCGTGGATGCCCTGAGGGCCGAATGATGACGAACCCCTACCTCTTCCTCGACACCGAGACCGGCGGCCTCGACCCCCGCGTCCACAGCCTCCTCACGGTCGGCCTGGTGGTGGGCGACGCCACGGGCGTGAAGGACAGCCTGGAGATCGCCATCAAGCACGAGCCCTACGTGGTGAGCGGGGGCGGCATGAAGGTGAACCGCATCGACCTGGTGGCGCACCACGAGCATGCGGTCTCGCCGGCCGGGGCCCTCGACCTCTTCGAGGGCTTCCTCGACAAGCACTTCCCGAAGGACGTCCGCGCCGTGCTGGTGGGCCACAACATCACCTTCGACCACGCCTTCCTGAACGTCTTCCTCTCCAGCCTGGGCCGGGATCCCGAGGCCCGCATCGACCACCGCTCCGTGGACACCCACGCCGTGGCCGCCGCCCTGCGGGACGCCGGCAGGCTGGCCCTGCCCAAGCTGAGCAGCGACGCCCTCTTCCGGCACTTCGCCGTGGAGCCGCCCGAAGCCAAGCGCCACACGGCCCTGGGGGACGCCCTGGCCACCTTCGAGCTCTATTGGAAGCTCGTGGGGTTGATGGCGTGACCAGCGGCCTGCCCCTCGCGATCCGGGACCTCCACAAGACCTATCCCGGCGCCGAGCACCCCGTCTTCGACGGGTACAGCCTGGACGTGGCGGCGGGCAGCCTCTGCGCCCTGGTGGGCGTCAGCGGCGTGGGCAAGACGACGCTGCTGAACTGCATCGCCGCCCTGGACCGCTGGGAGGGCGGGAGCATTCGCGTCGGAGAGGTGGACGTGCCCATGGGCCGTCCCGAGGCGGCCTCGCTCTATCGTCGCGAGCACGTGGGCCTCGCCTTCCAGCAGCCCCACCTGCTGCCCGAGTTCACCGTGCGGGAGAACCTCCTCATGCCCGTGCGCATCGCGCGGGACCCCAGCGCCGATGACGAGGCCTGGGCGGACCACCTGCTCGGCGTCGTGGGCCTCGCCGACCTCGGGGCGCGCCTGCCCAGCCAGCTCAGCGGCGGGCAGGCCGCCCGGGCCGGGCTCGTGCGGGCCCTGGTCCGCCGGCCCGCCCTGTGGCTCCTGGACGAGCCCACCGGCAACCTCGACCCCGCCACCGCGGAAGAAGTCTTCGCCTTCCTCCTGGCCCTGCACGCGGAGCTGCGCCCCACCACGCTCCTGGTGACCCACAATCCGGAGCTGGCGGGGCGCTGCGAGCGCGTGGTGCGGCTGGGCTAGGTCAGCGCTTCAGAGGGGCGGCCTTGGCAGGGGCCTTGGGCGCCTCGAAGAAGCCCACCAGCAGCAGGTTCAGCTCCACCTCGTCCTTGAGGCTGATCTTCGCCGCCACGCTGTCGGCGCCGATGCCCCAGTCCTTGCGGTTGATCTTGATCGAGCCCTCGTAGCTCCAGGTGTCCGCCCCCGCCCCGTTCTTGCCGAAGCTGGGCTCGAAGGGGATGGTCAGCTCCTTCTTCACGCCGTGCATGTCCAGGATGCCGGTGACCACCACCTTCCCGCCCTCCTTCGCCACCTTTGTGGACGTGAAGGTGATGCGGGGATGGGTGGCGGCGTCGAAGAAGTCCTCCGAGGCGAGGTGCTCGTCCCGCTGCTTGTTCTTCGTGCTGATGCTGCCGGTGTAGATCGTCACCTTCACCGAGGCGTCCTTCGGATCGCCGGGATCCCCCGTGATCTCCGTGCGCCACTTGCGGAAGGTGCCGTCCACCTTGAAGAGCAGGGTGGCGGCCTTGAAGCCGATCACCGTGTGGTTCGTGTCGGGGGTGAAGACCCGGGTCTGGGCCATCGCCGGCAGGGCCAGCACGGCGAGCAGGGCGAGGCGGGAGAGGAAGATCATGGAGGGCTCCTGGCGTGCGTACCCGGGTTGGGTGCACGCCCCGGCGCCCCTGTGACGGCCCTCAGGCCCGGTACTGGAAGCGGATGGTCCCGGCGCCCCCCAGGGTGAGCACGTCCTGGTCCTTCAGCTCCGCGTCCCCGATGCGGGCGTCCATGCGGCCGTTGAGGAAGGTGCCGTTGGTGGACCCCGCGTCCCGGGCGATGACCCGGCCCGCCAGGGGGCCGACCCAGAGGTGCTGGCCCGAGACCTGGGCGTCGGACACCACGACCTGGGCGCGGGCGGCGTCCCGGCCAATGTAGAGCCCCTCGCCCACGGGGAATTCCTGGCCCAGCAGGGGCCCGGCGACGCAGACCAGGCGACCGGAGGCGGGCCCGGCCCGGAAGACTTCGGTCTTCGCGGGGGCCGCGGGCCTGGCCGCCGGCGAGGCCGCAGGCTGTGCCGGTCCGGGACCGGGCTGGGGACGCGCCGAGCGGGGCGCCTTTTTCTTGCGCAGCGCCACGACCAGCAGGATCACGCCCCCCACCACCACGACCACGAAGCCGCAGCCCAGGGCGCCCACCCAGCCGAGGATCTTCAGCCCCGAGCGGTCCTCCCCCCGGGCGATGCGCTCCTGGCACTCCGCCGCCAGCCTCGAGGCCTCCGCGTGGTCGTGGTTGAGGGCCAGGATCTCGCCGAAGGCCTCCTTCGCGTTGCGGTACTCCGCCTCCCAGTAGTAGTCGAGCCCCTGGCGCCACTTCCCGTCCACGGGGCTTTCCCGGTTCTCCACGCCGGCCTGGCGCACGAACTCCTGGGCGGTGCTGGTGGGCACGATGAAGTTGAAGCCCTGCACCTCCTGGCCGTTCACGGTGTTGCCCCGGAAGGTGAGGAGGCCGATGACCTCCCCCTTCTCCGTGAGCACCGGACCGCCGGAGTTGCCATGGGTGGCGTTGGTGCTGGTCTGGAGGATGGGCGCGCCGTCGGCGGAGGCCTTCTTGGCGCTGATGGCCCCGTCGTTGATGGTGGGCTCCAGGGCGGAGCGGGCGTCCAGGAGGTTGGAGTCCGCCGCGCCGGGGTAGCCCATCACGTAGACCTTGTCCCCCACCTGGACGGCCTCGGAGGCGCCGATGCGCAGGGTGGGGGTGTTCCGGGCCTCGATCTTGAGGACGGCCACGTCCTTGCCGGTGGCCAGATCGCTCGCCTGGCCGCTGGGGGCGCCGTAGGCCTTGATCTCGAAGGGGAAGCGGCGGCCGCTCTGCAGCACCACCACGTTCACCCGCTGGAACTCGGCGAGGGCGGCCTGGTTGGCCAGCACCCCGGCCGCCTGCACCACGGAGGCGTTGTTCACCGCGAGGCCGCGGCTGCGCAGGGCCTGCACCGCCAGCTGGAAGAGGAGGGTGCGCTTGCCCGCCTGGTCCCCGTCGCGGATGTCGCTGACCACGTGGGCGTTGGTGAGGATGTAGCCGTCGGGGCTGATGAAGAAGCCCGAGCCGCTGCCCACGGCCACCGTGCGCCACGCCTGTCCGCCCCAGCTCCACTTGCCGGCGTAGCCCGCGTAGATCCGCACCACCGCCGGCTTGGCGTGGAGGAAGAGCCGGTTGGTGGGGGTGGGCGGCCGGGGCTGGGCGAGGCCCGGGCGCAGGGCCGCCAGCAGGACGGCCAGGAGGCCCGGCAGGGGCTTCAGGGAGGCGAGGCGCATGGGGGTTCCGAAGGGCTTGGCGCCCATCTTAGACCCGCCTCAGGCGCCGCCGCCGAATTCCGGGGGCGGGATCCCCGCGGCCCGGCGCTCCTCCAGGAGGGCCTGGAGGATCACCGCCGCGGCGGCCGCGTCCAGGAGGGCCTTCCGCCGCTCGGGCTTCACGCCCCGCTGGGCGAGGAGGCGCTGGGCCTCGGCGCTGCTGAGGTGCTCGTCGGCCAGGCGCAGGGGCAGGCCCGTCCGCGCCGCCAGCGCCTCGCCGAAGGCCCGGGCCTGGGCGGCGGTGGCGCTCTCGGCCCCGTCCCGGTGGCGGGGCAGCCCCACGCAGAGGGCCTGCACGCCCTCCTCCCGGCAGAGTTGGACGAGCCTCGCCAGGGTGGCCTCCCCCCCCATGGGCCACACCTCGAAGGGGGAGGCCAGGATCTCCAGCTCGTCCGAGAAGGCGAGGCCGAGCTTCTTCGTCCCGTGGTCGATGGCCAGCCAGCGCATGGGACGATGCTACGGCATGGACTCCCTGGTCTTCGCCACCACCTTCGGGCGCTGCAGCCTCGGCTGGGGTCCGGACGGGGTCCGGTCCCTGCGCTTCCTCGGCACGGGGAGGGACCGTGCCAAGCCCTCAGAGACCGCGCCCCTGTGGGTCTTCGAAGCGGTCCGGAAGATCACGGACCACCTGGCGGGGCGGCCGGCGGACCTGGGGACGATCCCCCTGGACCTGGCCGTGCTCACGCCCTTCCAGCGGGAGGTGGCCGCCGTGCTCAGGGAGACCCGGCCCGGCGAGACCCTGAGCTACGGGGACGTCGCCCTGCGCATGGGCCGTCCGGGGGCGGCCCGGGCGGTGGGGCACGCGGTCAAGACCAACCCCCTCCTCCTGCTCGTCCCCTGCCACCGGGTGGTGGCCCGGGACGGCGAGGGGGGCTTCAGCGCCTTCGGCAGCCTGCAGGTGAAGCGCGGCCTGAGGGAGCTGGAGGCCCCGCGCCCCGGGGCCCGGGCCGGACATACTGGACGCGATGACGCGCCCCCTGCCCGATGAGCTGCTGAGAATCCCCCACCGCCGGGACGTGCCCTTCCCCAGGCTCACCACCCTGGGCGTCGGCGGGCTGTGCCGCTGGCTCTTCGAGCCGGAAACCGAGGACCAGGCCCAGGCCTTCGTGCGGGCCTGCGTCCGGGAGGGCCTGCCCTACCGGGTGCTGGGGGGCGGCTCCAACCTCGTGGTCTTCGGCGACGTGGACCTTCCCGTGCTGCGCCTCGCCTTCCCGAAGACCCTGCGCCAGGACGGCCTGCGCCTCACGGCGCCGGCCAGCTACGGCCACATCCGCCTGAGCCAGGACGCCGCCCGCCTGGGCCTCTCGGGCCTGGAGTACGCCGCCGGCATCCCCGGCACCACCGGCGGCGCCCTGCGGATGAACGCCGGGGCCTACGGCACCGAGCTCGTGGACATCCTCGACACCTACCGATTCCTCACCCCCGCGGGCGAGCGGGTGGAGAAGCGCCCCGAGCCCGGGGAGTTCCGCTACCGCGGCTCCTTCCTCACCGGCGGGCACGTGGCCCTGGGTTACACGGTGCGCCTCGCCCCCGGCGACCCCGCCGCCATCCAGGCCAAGGTCGCCGAGAACATGGGGAAGCGGGGCACCAGCCAGCCCCTGAGCACGCGCAACGCCGGCTGCATCTTCAAGAATCCCCCGGGGCTGAGCGCCGGGCGCCTCATCGACCAGGCGGGGCTCAAGGGCCTGCGCATCGGCGACGCGGAGGTGAGCCCGGAACACGCGAACTTCCTGGTGAACCACGGCCGCGCCACGCCGGAGGACTTCGCGGCGCTGATGGAGGCCGTGCGGGAGAAGGTGCGCGTGTTCCACGGCGTGGAACTCGAGCCCGAGGTGGAGATCTGGCGCTGAGGGGCCCGTTCGGCGATACCCTGGTCCATGCCCCTGCTCCCCCGCACGCGACCCAAGCGCCCGTGGCTGCCCTGGGCGCGGCTGGGCCTGGTGGCGGCCCTGGTGCTGGCGGCGGGCTGGGGGACCCTGGAGATCGGCCAGCGCTTCCTGGGCCTCCAGCGGCTCACCGTGGAGCAGGTCAGCGTGACCGGGACCCGCGGGGCCCGGCTGGAGCAGGCCCAGGCCATCGCGGAGCGGATCTGCCTGGGCAAGCAGCTCTTCTGGATGGACACCGAGCGCCTCCGGAACGAGATCACCGCCCTTCGCTGGGTGAAGGGCGTGCTGATCCGGAAGGACCCCCCCGACCGCCTCAGCCTCGTCATCGAGGAGCGCCGGCCCCTGCTCTGGCTGGTCCGGCCCGAGGGCGTCTTCCTGCTGGCGGACGACGGCTACGTGCTCGACCGGGTGAACCACGGGAATTTATCGCCGATCCCCGTCATTCAGGAACCAAATAGCCAATCTGATCAGTTATTGCCTGCACTGATCAATATTGCCCGGGAAATCCGGGACAAACAGAAGGACTTTTACGACCGGGTGACGGAAATGCGATGGAGCGACCGGGGGCCCGTGGCCTACCTGGAGGGCCTTCCGGCGCCCATTTACCTGCCCAAGCGGGATGCGACTAAAAATATCCCCAATTTCCAGGGGCTTTATCTCGACCAACTCTCCAAAAGATCCGACCTCGCGTCCATCCGCTACATCGACCTGAGGTGGGACGAGGAGATCGCCGTGGGGGAGCCCGCCGTTGCGGCGCCTCCCTCGCAGAAGGCGGGGCCCGAGCCCCGATGAGCGACCACCCGGCCGTTTTTTAAACTCCCCTCTCGCGAAAGCCCTGAATGGGGCTATGCTTGGAAGCAGTGAGGCTCAGGCACAATTCATGGTTCAACCCGCCGTTCTGCTCGGACTCGATCTAGGTGCTAGCAAAGTCGTCGCTGTCGTCGCTGTCCTTGAAGAAAACGGGAACCTGAACGTCACCGGCGCGAGCCTCGCCTCCCCCGAGGGCGGCATCCGCCAGGGCGAGATCAACGACATGGACGCGGCGGTGCGGGCCATCAACCGCGCCGTGGAGGACGCCATGCGCACCGCGGGGCAGACGCGCCTCGACGGCGTGCGGGTGAGCGTGGACGGCATCCAGTTCAAGGGCGAGAACCTCCGCGACTCCGTCACCATCGCCACCGCCGACAAGGTGATCACCCCCGGCGACCGGGACCGCGTGCTGGAGCAGGCCGCCAACGGCTGCAAGCTGGCGAAGGAGGAGCAGGTCCTCCACCGCCTGCCCCAGGTCTTCCACATCAAGGGCCAGCGCGACCTGCGCAACCCCGTGAACATGGTGGGCGACACCCTGGAGGCCGAGATCCGCATCATCGTGGCCCCGGCCTCGGTGCTCGCCAACATCAACCGCGCGCTCCACCTCTCGGGGCTCCAGGGCTCCCAGCTCATGTACTCGCCCCTGGCCAGCATGGAGGCGGTGCTCACCCGCGAGGACGCCGAGAACGGCGCGGTGGTGGTGGACATCGGCGACGAGCTCACTCACGTCGGGGTGTTCCTGCGGGGCGCCCTCTTCCACAGCGCGGTGATCCCCATCGGCGGCCGGCACTTCACCCGCGACCTGGAGATCACCAAGCACCTGGGCGGCATCAGCGTCGCCGAGCGCATCAAGCGGATCTACGGCACGGCCCTGCCCATGCAGGTGCCCGGCGAGGAGATGATCGAGCTGGAGGACGAGGGCCGGCAGGTGAGCCGGCGCGAGATCGCCGAGGTGCTGCACGCCCGGGCGGTGGAGCTCCTCAACATGGTGCTGGCCGAGGTGGGCCGCAGCGGCCTCGTCCACGAGATCCACGGCGGCATCCACCTGGTGGGCGGCGGCTCCCTGCTGCCCCACCTGCCCATCCTCGCCCAGAACATCCTCGGGCGGCCCCGCGTGGTCATCGGCCGCGTGCAGGGCATCCAGGGCCTGCCCCAGGTCACCGGCAATCCGCTGTACACCAACGCCCTCGGGGCCGTGAAGGCCCACGCCCGGGAGCTCCTGGAGGGCGGCGCGAAGTCGGGCCGCAGCGGGGGCCTCAAGGGCTTCATCGAGAAACTCTTCTGAACGGAGATCCCATGGCCGAGATCCCCTTCCTTCCCGAGCCGCCCCACCTCCCCGGGGCAAGCATCAAGGTGGTCGGGGTCGGCGGCGCGGGCTGCAACGCCGTGAACCGCATGATCGAGGCCGGCGTGCAGGGGGTCCAGTTCATCTCCCTCAACACCGACCAGCAGAGCCTCGCCCAGAGCAAGGCCCACGCGCGCCTCGCCATGGGCCCCCAGAGCTCCCGGGGCCTGGGGGCCGGCGGCAACGCCGACCGCGGCGCCATCGCCGCCGAGGAGAGCCGGGACGAGATCCTCGGCCTGCTCCAGGGCGCGGACATGGTCTTCATCACCGCGGGCATGGGCGGCGGCACGGGCACCGGCGCCGCGCCGGTCATCGCGAGCTACGCCCGGGAGCTGGGCGCGCTCACGGTGGCGGTGGTGGTGACGCCCTTCCGCTGGGAGGGCAACGGCAAGATGCAGAACGCCCAGGACGGCCTCGACCGCCTGCGCGGCACCGCCGACACCCTCATCGTGGTGAGCAACGAGAAGCTGAAGGCCCTCTGCGAGCAGCGCTACACCTTCAAGGAGGCCTTCAAGGTGGCCGACGGCGTGCTGCTGCAGGGCGTGCGCGGCATCACGGACCTCATCCTGCGCCCCGGCACGCTGAACGGCGACTTCGCGGACGTGGAGGCGGTGCTGCGCGACAGCGGCGAGGCCCTCATCGGCACCGGCCAGGGCCGGGGCGACGAGGCCATCCTGGACGCGCTCCAGAAGGCGCTGTCCTGCCCGCTCCTGGACCGCGCGGCCCACGGGCCGGCGACCCAGGTGATCGTGAGCGTCATGGCGGACTGGGAGCATGTGGAGCTGGCGGCGGTGGAGACCGCCATGAACTACCTCAGCGACCACTACCAGGGCGTGGCCAACATCAAGCTCTGCCAGGTGGAGGCCCCGGAGCTGGAGGACCGCGTGCTGGTCACCGTCCTCGCCTCGGGCTTCGAGGCCGGCTCGGAGCCGGTGTACCGGCCCATGAACACCCGGGAAGCCCTGGCCGCTGAGGCCGCGGCCCACGGCGACTTCGCCCAGCCCCACAACGGCCCGAGCGGCCGGGTCTACGGCGACGTGCCCAGCGGCCCCGTGGCGGGCCCCGTGGACGCCCCGCACCCCGTCACGCCCACGCGGCTCATCAGCCAGCCGCCGACCCCCAGCGGCGAAGTGGCCAGCTACGCGGAGGACCTCCACGTGCCGGCCATCATCCGGCTCACCCAGGGGCGGCTGCCCATCGAGTAGGGAAGCTCACTCCCCCCGCTTCCCCACGTTGATCAGCGGCGTCGCGCCACCGCTCCCGGCGATCACGAGGTTGCCGTGGGCGCCGATGTCCTTGAGGGCCTGGATGCGCTGGTACTCCAGGATCTGGGGGGTGAGGCTGCGGCTCACGAGCTCCTGGGCCTTGGCCTGGCCCTCGGCCTCGATCCTCTTCCTTTCCGCCTCCTGCTTCTCCTTCTGGAGCACGAAGGTCATCTTCTGGGCCTCCTGGTCGGCGGCGATCTTGGCGTTGATGGCGTTGGTGATCTGCTGGGGCAGGCGCACGTCGCGCAGCAGGACCTGCTCCAGGCTGATGCCGCGGTGGGTGAAGCGCTCGGTGAGGGTCTTCGTCACGCCGGCGACGAAGTCCTGGCGCTTGGCGCTGTAGAGGTCCGTGGCCGCCAGGCTCGCCGCGGCGTCCCGGATGGCGCTGCGGATCTCGCTCCGGATGAGCCGTTCCTCCACGTTCTCGCCCAGGGTGCGGTAGATCTCCGGCAGCTTGGCGAGGTCCATGGCGTAGAGCACCGTCACGTCCAGGTTCACCGTCAGCCCGTCGGAGGTGATCACGGAAATGCTGTCGTCGCCCCGGCGCTGGCCCTCGTCGTGCTGGCTGCTCATGGTGTAGTTCCGGGTGCGCACCTCCACCTGCACCAGGGAGGCGAAGGGGTTGATCAGGTGCAGGCCCGAGGGCAGGGGCTCGTTGCGCACGCTGCCGAAGAGCACCACCACGCCGCCGTACCCGGGGTCCACCACGCGGATGGTGGAGGCGAAGGCCAGCAGGCCCGCCAGCGCGAAGGCCGCCACCTGGACGACCAGGAGGGCGCGGGCGAGGCCCTCCTTCATGGCGCCGGGCACCTCGATCGTGCCCCCCCGCCGGCCCCGTACCTCGTCGCCCCCCTCCACGCTCACCGGCCCGCCCTTCGCGCGGGCGCGCCAGATCAGGAAGCCGACGAAGGCCAGGAGGACGGCGAAGATGAACATGGGGGCTCCTGAAATAATGGATATTAAACATCGTAAACAGACAAGCCCTGCTTCGCAGGGCTTGTATATCAAACACATTAATTAAATTTTGGATAACTCGATTTAACTGGTTATATTATTTTAATTAACAATATTTATTGTTCGAACATGTGGAGGCCTGTGAATAAGGAATGCACCCCTGCGAGCACCCACCTTCGGTCCAAGGCACACAAATAGCAATCGTCAAAATTGTATGGATAATTGTAATAATGTCAGGCTCTGAGGCTTCCCCAGCCACGATCGTCTGAGTCGAATCTACGGAATTGAGAATTCGAACCGTTTCTTTGTTCAGGGTTAACTTCCGGGTCATTGGATTTCTCCTTAATTGGTTTAATATCTAGCTTATAAACATTTCATAACTATTAATACTGTTAAGTCTCAATCTCTTGATGAATGGTCGAAGTATATGGCTGGGCAACTCGAAGCAATTGGTTAATGAGCTTACCTTAAGCAATTAGCTCCAAAGCCACTGCAACTCATATCAAGAAATTATACTATTGGTTCATCCAATTCCGCGACTATTACGATCCGGCACCCTCACCCAGAGGAGACCTTGTATAAAACACAATTGGACTATCCGAGGCTTCGCAGGCCTGAAAGAACAACTCCTATCCAATGGGAAGTCGGTCGCGAGAACAAGCTAGCGTTCCCGGGAGAAAGTACTTTTAAGAAGAATAGGCCCCGCAAAGCGGGGCCTTTCGGGGGTGGAGCGGAACGTCAATCCAGCTTGGGCGCCGGCTTGAGGGCCACCTTGAAGAGGATGGCGCCCATGACCGCGAAGGCCGCCACGCCGAGGAGCTGGAACCATCCGTGTCCGATGGCATCCGTGATCCGCTGCTCGAAATTGATGGCCTTCAGGAATTCGATCAGGCCCGTCTTTCCGTTGTCCTTCAGGTAGTTGGCCGCACCCGCCAGGAAGGCCACGAAGACGCCCATGAGGGCCCCTCCCGCCACCAGGCCCGTGGCAAAGAGGTTGCCGGGGCCCAGCTCCTCGTCGCCACCGTGGCCGTCCTTGCTCCCGGCTCCGGTCTTCTTGTCCGCGATCCAGCGGATCACGCCGCCGATGAAGATGGGCAGGGTGGTGGACAGGGGCAGGTAGGCGCCCACGGCGAAGGCCAGGGCGCGCACGCCGCAGAGCTCCATGGTGATGGCGAAGAAGACGCCCACCAGCACGAACTGCCAGTCCAGGTTGTGGGCCAGGAGGCCCTTGATGAGCGTCGCCATAAGCGTGCCCTGGGGCGCCGGGAACTTGTCGGAGCCGATGGCGTGCTGAAGGCCCTGGGCAGCCATGTCAGCCGTCGGACGGTCCAGGACCTTGATCGTGATGCCAATGATGATCGCCGCGGCCACGGCGCCGATCATGAGGCCGATCTGCTGGCTTCTCGGCGTGGCGCCCACCAAGTAGCCGGTCTTGAGGTCCTGGCTGGTGGCGCCGGCGTTGGCCGCCGCGATGCAGACCATGCCGCCCACGCAGAGCGCCATGGGCTGGAAGGCGTCCCCGGTCCAGCCCATGCCCACGAAGATGAGGCAGGTGGCCATGAGGGCCGCGATGGTCATGCCGGAGATGGGGTTCGACGAGGAGCCGATGATGCCCACGATGCGGCTGCTCACGGTGACGAAGAAGAAGCCGAAGACCACCATGAGCACGCCCAGGAGGACCTTGCTCATGATCCCGGTGCCGGGGATGAAGGGAAGGGCCGCCACGATGGCAATGAGGGCCACGCAACCGCCGATGACCACCGTGAGGGGCAGGTCGTTCTCCGTGCGCTTCACGCCGCCCTCGCCCACGCCGTCCTTCATGGAGGCCACGGCCCCCTTGAAGGCGCTGATGATGGTGGGGATGGTCTTCAGGAGCGTGATGAAGCCGCCGGCCGCCACCATGCCCGCGCCGATCTGGCGGACATAGGCGAAGTAGATGGCCCGGTTCAGGTTGGCAAACTCATGGGTGGCGGGGTCCCAGCCATAGGCGCCCTTAACGGCGATGTCCTTCAGGTAGCCGAGCTTCACGAGCTGGTTCGCAATGGCGTCCCCAGGGACCAGGGTGGCCAGGAGGGGGATCAGGCCCAGCCAGGCCATCACACCGCCGGCCACGAGGATGCCGCCATTCCTGATGCCCAGGATGTAGCCGACACCCATGTATTCGGGGGTGATGTCAGCATTCACCGTAGCGGCGGGGAAGATCTTGGATTTCACGTTCGAGACCCACGTCGGGGTGTCGGCGACGACCTTCAGGATCAGCTGGAAGATCGCGTAGACCGTGCCGACAAACAGTCCCATGTAGGCCGTCTTGGCGAGGTCGCCGCCCTGCTCGCCCGCGATGAGCACGGACGCGCAGGCCGTGCCTTCGGGGTAGGGCAGCTCCCCGTGCTCCTTCACGATCAGCGCCCGGCGCAGGGGGATCATCATGAGGATGCCCAGCACGCCGCCCAGGAGGGCGAGGGTGAAGATGGTCCAGTAGGTGAAGAAGGGCGCGCCCACGGACTGGCCGCCGGCGTCCTTGGCCAGGAAGAGGAAGCCCGGCAGGGTGAAGACCACGCCCGCGGCGATGGATTCGCCCGCCGAGCCGATGGTCTGCACGATGTTGTTCTCGAGGATGGTGGAGCCCCCCAGCTTCTTCAGCAGGGAGATGGCCACCACCGCGATGGGGATGGAGGCCGAGACCGTGAGGCCCGCCCGCAGCGCCAGGTACACCGTCGAGGCGCCGAAGATGATCCCGAAGATGACGCCGAAGATCACGGCCTTGGGCGTGAACTCCGCGATGGTGCTCTCATCGGGGATGTAGGGCTTGTGCTGGGCCGCATCAGCCATGCGGGACCTCCTCGAAACACCGGTTGGACAAAGAAACACCCATGCTATCAGGGAAGGCCTGGGGCCCCGAGGCGCAGGGGCGGGCCGGAGGCCTTCCGGAGGCTTCCGTGATCCTGGACACGACCGGCGCGGCTCGCGGATAGGCTGGAATGATGCATCTTCCGGAGCTGGTCACCTCCCGGGCCAATCCCTGGTTCAAGGAGCTCAAGCGCAGCCTGCGGCCCAACGGGCCCCGGCGCGAGCGCACCCTCCTGGCGGGCTCCAAGGTCATCGAGGCCTGGGCGGGGGCGCCCTGGAAGGACCGGCTCCGGCCGGAGGTGCTGCTGCTCCGGGAGGACCAGCCCGCCGCGGCCGCGTCGCCCGGCGTGCCCGCCGTGCGCCTGCGGCCGGACCTCCTCGCGGACGTGGCCGAGGCGGGAAGCCCCCCCGACCGCGCCCTGGTCTGCGCCCTCGGCCCCGAGCCGACGGGCCCGCTGGCCTCGCGGGTCATCGTGCCCTGGGAGATCCAGGACCCGGGCAACCTCGGGGCCATCCTCCGGGCCGCCGCAGCCTTCGGATTCCAGGAGGCCCTCCTTGGCCCCGGCGCCGCCGACCCCTTCAGCCCCAAGGCCCTGCGGGGCTCCATGGGGGCCGCCTTCCTGCTCCCCATCCGCCGGGCCGCGGCCTGGCCCGCCGACGGGGGCCGCTGGGTGGCCCTGGACGGCGGGCCAGGGTCGGTGCCCCTGGAGGACGCCGACCTCTCGGAGCCCCTGCGCCTCCTGGTGGGGAACGAAGGCCATGGCTGGGCGCACACGGAACTGCCGCCCCGCGCGGCGAGGGTGGCCATCCCCACGGTCGGCGTGGAGAGCCTCAATGCCGCGGTGGCCGCGGGCATCGCATGTTTCGAAGCGGAGCGACGGTGGAAGCGGACGCCATCCAGAACCTGAAGGGACGCTGGCCCCTGCGCCTCGTGGAGGTGGCCGTCCTCGCCGGCCTGATGAAGGTGGGCTACGGCATCCCCTACGCCTCCGGGCGCGGCTGGATGGAGGCCCTGCTCTGCCTCCTCATCCCCGCCCTGATGATGGACGGCGCCTTCAAGGGCCGCCGCCTGGGCTGGACCTTCCTCGCCTGGCTCGCGGGGATCATGCTCATCTTCCACTGGGTTCCCGCGGTCATCGAGGTGAAGGGGAACCTTCCCAAGCCCCTCGCCTGGCTGGGCTCCGGGCTGTTCTTCGGCTACGAGGCCCTGGGCTTCACCGCGGTCATCGCCTTCGCCCGGTGGATGCACCGCCGCGCGGGGCGCTGGGGGGCCGCCGCCGGCGCCGCCTTCGCGACCCTGCTCTGGGAGGCCAAGGGCTTCCATGTCTACGAGTGGAGCTACGGCTCGGCCCTGGGGGGCCTGCCCCTCTTCGCCAAGAGCGCGGCCTTCCTCACCAGCTACGGGTTCAGCGCCCTGGCCTTCGGCTGCGGCGCCTTCTTCGCGGCGAGCCTCGCCGAGGGCCGCCCCCTGCGGAGCCTCCTCGCCGCCCCGGCCGCCTTCTACGGCGTCCTCGCCGCCTTCGGCCTCGCCTGGCACGCGCTGCCCCGGGAGCCCCGGCGCGAACTGGACGTGGTGATGATCCAGCCCAACTTCGAGGCCGGCCTCCGGCGCCCCGGGATGGAGGCCGACGCCTGGATCCAGAGCGATGCCGCCCTGAAGGAGGCGGGGCTGCCCCGGGCCGGCTTCGCCACCCTCCTGCTCTGGCCCGAGAGCGCCATCCTCGGCGTGGACCACCGGGGCCCGGACCCGCGGCTCCAGGAGGAGGCGAAGCGGCGCCACGTGGCGTGGCTCTTCGGCACCGAGGGCGGCCTGCTGAACCTCGTGCGCGGCGAGGTGGACGGCCGTCCCAGCTTCGTCCAGGCCAAGGTGGAGCCCATGCCCTTCGGGGAGCGCATGCCCGGGCCGCCCGGAATGCGCCGCTGGCTGGACCGCAAGCTCGGCTTCATCTCCCAGGAGCCGGGCGCCCTGAGCGCGGCCAGCACCTTCGAGATGCCGACGCCCCAGGGCAGCCTGCGCATCCATCCGCTGATCTGCAGCGAGGCCCTCAGCGCGGCGCGGACCCAGGCGGGCGTGGCCCTGGGGGGCGCCCAGCTCATCACCAACCACACCAACGACGGGTGGTTCGACCGCACCGTCGCCACGGACCTGCACTTCAACCAGATCCGGCTGCGGGCCGCGGAGCAGGGCGTCCCCATGCTGCGGGCCACCCTCACGGGCAAGTCCGGGCTGGCCCGCCCCGACGGCACCTGGGAGCTCTGGGGCGAGCCCATGACCAAGGCCTCCCACGCCTTCCACCTGGCCTGGGAGCCCGTGCACACCCCCGCCCGCAAGGCCGGGGCGCGGCTCTTCTGGTTCGCGCTCACGGGCCTCGCCACCCTCGCCTTCGCCCTCGGGCCCTTCCGCCCCGGGAACGGCGGCGCCGGGGAGGAGGCCTGATGGAGGACCTGCGCGCACCGGAGTCCCTCGAGACCCCTTCGGGCCGCGTCGCCTTCGCCGACGAGACCTGGACCGTGGACCCCAAGGAACTGCAGGTCTTCTTCCAGGCCGAGGCCGTGCCCTGGACCGCGGACCGCACCCTGGAGCAGTGGCGCCGCCTGCTGGCCTGCTCCCGCCTCCTCACGGCGCGCCTCGTGCCCGAGGGCGGCCGGGGCGGGAGGCTGGTGGGCACCACCCGCGTCTGGAGCGACCAGGCCTACGAGGCGAAGCTCTACGACGTCGTCACGGCCTCGGACCTGCGGGGCCAGCACATCGCCACGGAACTCGTGCGCTGGTCCCTGCGCCATCCCTGGGTCGGCGAAGTGCAGCGCTTCGTCCTGGAGACCCGCGACGCCGCCGAGCTCTATCCCCGCTTCGGCTTCCGCCGGGCCGAGGACATGGACACCATCCACATGCGCGTCCTCGTGAAGGACCTCAAGACCCTGGGACTCCGCTGATGCTCGTGCTGGCCTCCTCCTCCCCCCGCCGCCGCCAGTGGCTGGAGGCCCTGAGCCTCCCTTTCGAGGTGGACGTCCCCGATGTGGACGAGACGCCCCTGCCCGGCGAGGACCCCGAGGACCTGGTGCTGCGCCTGGCCCGGCTCAAGGCGGCGGCGGTGGCCTCCCGCCATCCCGGGCGCTGGGTGATGGCCTCGGACACCACCGTGGCCGTGGACCACCACACCCTGAACAAGCCCCAGGACGAGGACGACGCCGTGCGCATGCTCGGGCTCATCCAGGGCCGCGCCCACGAGGTCCACACGGGGCTCTGCCTCATGAAGGACCAGGAGGTCCACGCCTTCGTCGACACCGCCCACGTCGTGATGCGCCCCATCACCGAGGCCCAGGCCCGCTGGTACGCCCGGACCGGCGAGCCCATGGACAAGGCCGGCAGCTACGCCGCCCAGGGCATCGCCGCCCTCTTCATCGAGCGCATCGAGGGCAGCTTCGCCACGGTCATGGGCCTGCCCGTGGAGCGCATGGGCGCGCTCATGCGGGAGCTGGGGCTGCTGCGGGACTGGATCGGGATGCCCTGAGGGACTCCGGAGCTCAGGGTCCGAACCAGGCCCACGCGGCCCAGGCGAGGATCCCCAGGTAGAGGATCCCGAGCACAAGTCGGCCCGTCCCGCGTCCCCCGTCTGGGGTTTCGGGCGTGTCGCGCGGCGGGTCGGACATGGGGCCTCGGGGGGAACCGTGCCCATTGTGGCCTCGCAAGTCCTGCGCCTCCACGGGCTGCTACACTCGGCGGCATGACTCCCCCGAAGGCCGCCGGGTCCTCCCGCCCCCAGGGCCGGCCCTCGGCGCGCCCCCGGACCCGGCCATGAGCGTCCGCCCCGCCTACGGCGCCCAGCAGGTGAGCTGGGTGGCGGACCTGGGGCAGGTCGGGGACGCGGGCCAGTCCTGGCACGTGGTGAAGCGGGACAGCGACGGCGTGCGCTTCCTGCTCCAGCGCTGGTCCCCCCGCCCGGGCGACCGGCAGCTGGACCAGATCAAGGAGTCCTACCTCCGGGCCTTCCTGGATGGCGAGCCCCTCGACGGCGGGGAGTCCCACTTCGGCTACGACGAGTCGGAGGTCTGGGCCCTGCAGTCCCTCCAGGGCACGTCCCTCACGAAGCTCTGGCCTGAGCTCACCCGGGAGCAGCGCAAGGCCTTCCAGGCCCGCCTCTCCGAGGACCTGGCCCAGAGCCGCTACCCGCGCCTGCTGAGCGCCGAGGTCATCGGCCTCCGGCCCGGCCGCCTCTCCATCCCGCGGGTCCACGGGGAGGCCCCCTGGGACCAGGCCCAGCTCTGGCTGTCCATGCCGGACCCCCCGCCCCCGCCCGCCCCCGGCCCGGCCCCCTGGGAGCTGCCCCGGGACCTCTCGGACGTGCGCAGCCGCTCCCTGCGGGGCCGCACCCAGGAGCTCACCTACCTCAAGTCCCTCATGTACGGCCTGTCCGCCCCCGCGCCCATGGAGCGGATCATCATCCTCCAGGGCGAGGAGGGGCTGGGGAAGGAGAACCTCGCGGCCTGGTCCGTGGCCGCCGCCGAGATCGAGGGGCTCTGGGTCCACACCCTGGAGCCCCAGCACGAGGAGGGGCCCGCCGCCTTCCTGGACCGCCTCCTCCAGAGCCTCCTCCAGGGCACGGAGGCCGACCTCTACGCCATGAAGCCCCAGGTGGCCCGCAGCCTCAGCCGCGTGCTGGGCTCCTACGCCTTCCTCACCGGCGGCCGCAAGCTGAAGGGTTCCGAGGACCTGGTGGAGCCCGAGGAGCTCAAGGCCGCCCTCGAGGCCATCGAGTTCGCCCAGGACCTCCATCCGCGCCTCATCCACCTCCCCGGGCTGCGGCATGCCGGGCCGGACGTGGTCGCCCTCCTGCGGGAGCTCATCCAGCGTTCCCACCTCCCCTGGCTGCTCTCGGTCACCACGGGCACCGAGGGCTCCCGCCTGAAGCCTCTGCTGTCGCCCCTCAAGGGAGACGCGGCGGTGGCGGCCGTCCACCTGAACCGTCTGGAGGACGAGGACCTCCGCCAGCTCCTCCGGGACCTGCTGGGGCCGGATGCCGTGCCCGACGCCGTGCAGCGCGAGCTCATCCACCGCTCCCTGGGCAATCCGGGGCTCCTCCAGAGCCTCCTGGAACTCGCCCAGCAGGACGGCACCCTCGCCTGGCGGGATGGGAAGTGGCAGTTCACCGGGCGGCTCGGCAAGCCCATGAAGGCCCACGAGGACCTGGTGAGGCAGGTCCTGCTGGGACGGCTCCAGCGCCTCACCCCCGCGGCCCTCGCGATGACCCGCATGGTGGCCCTGTCGGACCACGCCCAGGAGCCCGCCATCCTCGGCCGGGCCCTCGCCCTGGGGCCGGAGCCCCTGGAGGAGGCCCTCTCGGCCGTGGCCGCCTCCCGGCTGGTGCAGGTGCAGGAGGGCCGGGCCACGGTGCCGGATCCCAAGCTCCGGGAGCTGGTGGTCTCCCACACGCCCCAGGCCGAGCTCAAGCGGCTGGCCCGGGCCCTCCTCGGCGCGGTCCAGGAGAACGTCTCCAAGCCCGTGCTCTCCGTGCGCCTCCAGTCCCTGGCCTCGGACGAGTCCACCGCCCTGGCCCAGGTGATGCTCGCCATCGAGCAGGAGCCGCCGCCGCCCCTGGAGGCCCAGCGGGTGGTGGAGCAGGCCCTGGAGCTGAACCCCACACCCATCCAGCAGTCCCGCCTCCACGAGTTCCTGGCGGACGCCTGGGCCGAAGGCCTGCCCGGCGGCTTCCTCTTCACCCAGGCCTCGGGGGCCCAGCCGCCCTCCCAGCACGCCCTGGAGGCCCTCCAGCTCGCCCTGGCCTCCCTGGAGGGCCTCCCCGACCCCGGCGGCGAGGGCCTGCGGCTCCAGAAGGCCCGCCTCCTGCGGAAGAAGGCCATGCAGGAGATCCGCCTGCGCATGCTGCCCCAGGCCTTCGACTCCACCCAGGCCGCCTTCGAGTGCCTGGCCGAGCACCCGAACCATCCGGAGCAGCCCCGCCTGCGCCTCGCCCTGGGCAAGATCTACCTGCTCCAGGGCTTCGCCGGGAAGGGCCTGCGGGCCCTCGAGGAGGGTCTGCAGCTGCTGCCCGGCGGCAAGGGCCAGCACAAGGATCAGGTGGCCATCGCCCTGGAGCTGGGCACCGCCCTGGCGGGCCAGTGCCAGTTCCAGCGGGCGGCCGCCATGCTCCAGTCCGCCCAGCGCCTTCTCGAGCACGACCGGGACTTCCGGGGCCTGGTGAGCGTCTGCATCGCGTTGGGCCAGAGCTACGCCGCCCAGGGGCAGCCGGAGAACGCCCACACGGTCCTCCGGGAGGCCCTGCACTCCAGCCGCCTCCAGGGGGACATCTCCCTCCAGGCCCAGTGCCACCTGGCCCTGGGCATCTTCCGAAGCACCCAGGAATGGCTCGGGCCGGCCCTCAGCCACCTCGACCGGGCCCTGGAACGCTACCAGCGCCTGGGGGACCAGGCCCTGGCCACCCACACGAAGGTCTGGAAGGCGCGCACCCTCGCGGCCCTGGGCGACACGGTGCAGGCGGAGCACGCCCTGCTCCAGGCCCTCATGGCCTCCAAGCAGGGGGTGAGCCCCCTGGAGCAGGGTGAGCAGGCCTTCCTCCAGGCCGAGATCGCCGCCTACCAGTCCGCCTGGAAAGACGCGGTGCGGCTCTACAAGGCCTCGGCCTTCCTCTTCGACAGCGCGGGCCTCCTCTTCCGCCAGCGCCTCAGCCTGCTCCGCTTCCTCCAGGCCACGGCCCTGGAGGCCCAGGAGTCCCAGCTCCGCACGGGCCAGGCCACGGACCTGGAGGAGGGCTGGACCCAGCTGGAGTCCCTGAAGGGCCTCGTGGAGGGGAGCGGCTCCCGCTGGCTGGAGATGGAGTGGCACCGCGCCCACGCGCTGCTCCTGGGCTGCGCGGAAGGCTCCGAGGCGGTGGCCTTCGAGACCCTGGACGCCTGGGGCGAGGTGCTGGCCGCCGCGCGGGAGATGCGCTTCTCCGCCGTGGTCCTGGAGGCCAGCGCCCGGGGCGCGGACCTCCTCGTCCAGCGGGGGGAGAAGCTCGGCGCCCGGTCCCGGCTGCAGGACGCCTTCCCCAGCTTCCAGGACCTCTGGACCCGCATCCCCGAGAGCCAGGAGACCGCCTTCCTCGGGCGGCCCGACATGCACCGCTTCCGCGGCGTGGTGGAAAGCTGCGGCCTGCGCTTCATCCTGCCCGAGCGCGTGGATCCCCTGGCAGACTGGACGCCCACCCAGGCCTCCATCCCGCCCCTGGGGGTTCCCGGCGAGGGTTGATGAGCCACCAGAACGCGCCCCAGGACAGCGCCCCGCGCGCGCCGGTCACCATCCCGGGGCTGCGCGCCCTGGCCGCGGAGGGGCGGCCCATCGTGATGACCACCGCCTACGACGCGGTCACCGCGCGGCTGGCGGACGCCAGCGGGGTGGACGTCATCCTCGTCGGGGACAGCGTCGGCAACGTGTGCCTGGGCTTCGACAACACGCTGCCCGTCACCATGGCCATGATGAACCACCACCTGGAGGCGGTGGCCCGCTCCCGCCCGCGGGCCCTGCTCATGGGGGACCTGCCCTTCCTGAGCTACCACACGGGGGTGGACGACGCGATCCGCAACGCCGGGGGCTTCCTCCAGCGGGGGGCCGCCGCCGTGAAGCTGGAGGGCGGCGCCCGCCGCCTGCCGGTGGTGAGGGCCCTGGTGGAGGCGGAGATCCCCGTGATGGGGCACCTGGGCCTCACCCCCCAGAGCGTCCATGCCATGGGGGGCTACAAGGTCCAGGGCCGGGAGGCCGACGCCGCCCTTCGCATCCTGGACGACGCCCTGGCCCTCCAGGAGGCGGGCTGCTTCAGCGTGCTGCTGGAGGGCGTGCCCGCCGACCTGGCCCGCAAGGTCACCGAAGCCCTCTCGGTGCCCACCATCGGCATCGGGGCCGGTCCCCATTGCTCCGGCCAGGTCCTGGTGCTCCACGACATCCTGGGCCTCGTGCCGGGCCCCTCGCCGAAATTCGTCCGGCGCTACCTGGATGGTTTCGGGACGCTGCGGGACGCCCTGGCCCGGTGGGGCGAGGACGTGCGCGCCAGGGCCTTCCCCGGCCCGGAGGAGTCCTATACGCTTCCGGAATCCGCCCGTTCCGCCCTCGACGCCTGGCGCCCTCCCACCTAGGGGCTCCGGCGTCCCTGGAGACCCCTCCCTGCCATGCGTGTCGTCCGAAGCGTCGCTGAACTGCGCATCGCCCTCAAGGCGCTGCGGGAGGAAGGCCACCGCATCGGCTTCGTGCCCACCATGGGCTACCTCCACGAGGGCCACGGCACGCTGATCCAGCACAGCCGCCAGCGCTGCGGCGCGACGGTGGTGAGCATCTTCGTGAACCCCACCCAGTTCGGCCCCTCCGAGGACCTGGCCACCTACCCCCGGGACCTGGAGGGGGACCAGAGTCTCTGCCTCCGGCTGGGGGTGGATGTGCTCTTCCTGCCGGACGCCTCGGAAATGTACCCCAGCCACTTCCAGACCTTCATCGAGCCGGGCACGGTGGCCGAGCCCCTCTGCGGCCGCTACCGCCCCGGCCACTTCCGCGGCGTGGCCACGGTGGTGGCGAAGTTCTTCAACATGGTGCAGCCGGACCTCGCCTTCTTCGGCCAGAAGGACCTCCAGCAGTGCGCCGTCATCCGCCGCATGGTGCGGGACCTCAACCTGCCCGTGGACGTGGTGGTGGTGCCCACGGTGCGGGAGAAGGACGGCCTGGCCCTCAGCAGCCGGAACAGCTACCTCAGCCCCCAGGAGCGCCAGCGCGCCCTGGCCATCAGCCAGGGGCTCTTCGCCGCCGAGGCCGCCTTCCGGGACGGGGAGCGCAGCGTGGACATGCTCACCGCCATCGCCTTCGATCCCCTGCACCTGGTGGACCAGGTGCAGTACTGCGAGCTGGTGGACGCCTTGACCCTGGACGCCCTCCAGGGGGACGTGGACCGGCCCGCGGCCCTCTGCGTGGCGGCCTACGTGGGCAAGACCCGCCTCATCGACAACATCCTCCTCAACCCCGGGGGCGAGGGGGTCTCCTACGGGAACGGCTGAACCCCGCCGGGCCCCCGCGGCACCCTGTCCCTGGAGGTCCCCATGCTGCTGCTCCTCGCCGCCGCCACCCTCCTGGCCCCCCAGGGCCAGGGCCACGGGAAGGGCCACACGCCCCCCGGCCTCGCCAAGAAGGGGGGCGTGCCCCCGGGCCTGGCCAAGAAGGGCGGCCTTCCCCCGGGGCTCGCCAAGAAGTTCGGACGCCGCCTCCCGGATCGGCCCTGCATCGCCGTGGATCCCCGGCAGACGGACCGGGCCTGGTTCCTCATCGACGGCCGGTGGGAGCTGAAGAAGGGCCTGGAGGCCTCCCTCCGGGTGGAGCTCCAGGACGTGCTGAAGCTGCCCCCGGCCCCGCCCCCGGTGCCCCTGCCCAAGGTGAGCGGCAGCCTCCACGTGGTGCTTTTCTAGGGAGGCGCCTCCAGCCTCTCCCTGCGGGCGTGACGGCCGCCCCCTTGCCCGGGGGTCGGGGAGCGTGCATCCTTGTCCGTTGGCCGGGACTCGTCATGAGCCTGGACCGGAGGCACCCATGCTGCGCCACTTCCTGCTGGGCAAGATCCACCGCGCCGTCGTCACCCGGGCCGACCTGGACTACGTCGGCTCCATCACCCTGGATCCGCTCCTCATCGAGGCGGCGGGCTTCCTGGAGAACGAGAAGGTGGACATCTACGACGTCACGAACGGCGCGCGGCTGTCCACCTACGTCATCCCGGGGATCCCGGGGTCCGGCGAGGTCGGGATCAACGGCGCCGCTGCCCATCTGGTGAAAGCAGGGGACCTGGTCATCATCGCCAACTACGGTTGGATGGCCGAGGAGGAGGCCGCGTCCCGCCGGCCGAAGGTGGTCTTCGTGGACGACCGCAACCGGATCACCCGGCGGGAAGCCCAGGAGCGGACCCCCGCCCTCGCGGACGCCTTCGCCTGAACCCGGCCGAATCCCGCCCCGGCGGACCGTCGGATCGGACAAAATAGACCGTCCTCCGCCTGGCAGGGCCCTGGACGCGTGGGACGGGTGCGATGCGCCCGCCGCCGGATTCGACAGAGGTACACACAATGGAATACCGCCGGTCCCTGGTGGTCAATTCGACCCCCTTGGAGACACGGATCGCCCTCCTTGAGAACGGGCAGATCTGCGAGATCTTCATCGAGCGCACCACCCATGCCAGCCAGGTGGGCGACATCTACAAGGGGAAGGCCGCCAAGCTCCTGCCGGGCATGCAGAGCGCCTTCATCAACATCGGGGGGCCCAAGGATGGCTTCCTCTACCTGGACGAACCCGAGACCAGCCGCATCGGCGCCGAGGAGGGGCTGGACCTCGAGGAGGAGCCCGAGCACACCGCGGTGGTCGACTTCCCCCCGGCCCCGCCTCCGCTTCCGCCGGTCAAGGAGGGCGACGAGCTGCTGGTCCAGGTGGTGAAGGACCCCATCGGCTCCAAGGGCCCGCGGCTGTCCCGGCACCTCAGCTTTCCCGGGCGCTTCCTGGTCTTCATGCCCGGCATCGAGCATGTGGGGATCAGCCGCAAGATCACCGACTCCCTGGAGCGAGAGCGCCTCCGGGAGCTGATCCGCGCCCATGCCCAGCCCGGCGAGGGGTTCATCGTCCGCACGGCGGCCATCGGCGAGAAGGACGAGGACCTGGTCCAGGACGTCTCCTCCCTCCGGGAACTGTGGCAGGAGACCCAGGCCCGGGCCGCGGGCCTCCGGGCGCCGAGCCTCGCATGGCAGGACGCCCGGCTCCTCCAGAAGGTCCTCCGGGACCTCTTCCGGGAGGAGGTGTCCAGCTTCTGGATCGACCGGGAGGAGGCCTACCGCGAGGTGGTCGCCTTCGTCGAGAAGCTCCACCCGGAATGGGCCGAGCGGGTGAAGCTCTGGACCTCGGACCTGCCCATCTTCGAGGCCTTCGGCCTGGAGCAGGAGATCGAGTCGGCCCGGCAGCCCAAGGTGTACCTCAAGCGCGGCGGGTCCATCGTCATCAACCAGACCGAGGCCCTGGTGAGCGTGGACGTCAACACCGGGAAGTTCGTGGGGAAGAAGGACCTCGAGGAGACCGTCTTCCTCACCAACATCGAGGCCATCCCCGAGATCGTCCGGCAGCTCCGCCTGCGCAACCTCGGGGGCATCGTCGTCATCGATTTCATCGACATGGTGGACGAGCCCCACCGGGCCGCCGTGCTGGCCCGGCTCCAGGACGAGCTGAAGCGCGACCGCAACCACGCCCGGGCCGAGAGCATCTCCGAGCTGGGCCTGGTGGAGATGACCCGCAAGCGCACGGGCCCGAGCCTGGACCGCCAGCTCACCGACCCCTGCGGGGCCTGCGGGGGCACCGGCCGCGTCCCGAGCCCCGAGACCATCCTCCTCAGGGCCTACCGCGAGATGGTGCGCCAGGGGGAGCGCCTGAAGGGCTGCACCATCCGGCTCACCGTCCATCCGGAGCTGCGCGCGCTCCTGCCCGCGGACGCCAAGGAGGGGCTCCTCTCCCTCGCCCGGACCTACGGGGCCCACGTGCTCTGGGTGGAGCGGTCCGACGGGCCGCGCAACCTCCTGGGGATGGAGATCCTGGCCCCGAAGTCCGGGGCCTAGGCAGCCGCGAGCGAACTTCTCAGGGCTTCGTCCAACGCTCGCACCACCCCAGCACGGTCTCGAACCAGAGCTTGGAGTTCTGGGGCTTGAGGATCCAGTGCCCCTCGTCGGGGTAGCAGAGGAACTCGCTGGGCACGCCACGGAGCTGGAGGGTCTGGTAGAGCTGGATCCCCTCGGTGTAGGGCACCCGGTAGTCCAGCTCGCCGTGGACGACGAGGGCGGGCTTCCTAAAGTTCTTCGCGCCGGTGCTGGGGCTCATGGACCTCCAGCGGGCCGCGGTGGCCGGGCTCTCCCAGGGCCAGCCGCCGAACTCCCATTTGGGGAACCACAGCTCCTCGGTGGCGAGCTGCATGCTCTCGGTGTTGTAGATGCCCGCGTGGCTCACGAAGGCCGCGAAGCGGTCCGCGTGGTGCCCCATGAGCCAGTTCACCGCGTAGCCGCCGTAGCTCGCGCCGCAGGCCACCACGCGCTTCCCGTCCGCGTTCGGGTACTTCTTCAGGGCCGCGTCGAGGCCCGCGATGAGCTCCCTCATCACCACGCCGTTCCAGTCCTGGCTGATGGCGTCGGTGTAGGCCTGGCCATAGCCCGTGGAGCCCGTGGGATTGACCATCACCACCAGGAAGCCGCGGCCCGCCCAGGCCTGGGGGTTCCAGCGGTGGCTCCAGGCGTCCGCCCAGGCGCCCTGGGGGCCGCCGTGGACGAGGAAGGCGACGGGCACCTTCTTCGCGGCGTCGAAGCCCGCGGGCTTCACCACGAGCGCGTGCACGTCCCTGGCCTTGCCGTCCTTCCCGGCGGGGCCCTTGAACCAGAAGTCCTCGGCGCGGGCCAGGCCCAGCTCCTTCGCCAGGGCCTCGTTGTGGGCCGTCAGCCGCGCGGCCTTGCCATCCTTGAGGTCCGCTTCGTAGAGGTCCGCCGGCGTGGCCGAATCGCTGTGCTGGAAGACCGCCTTGCCCCCGGAGGCCAGCGCGAAGGCCTCCACGTGCCAGCCGCGGGTGGCCTGCACGGGCTGCGGCCAGGCCTTGAAGGTGCGGTCGAGCTGGGGCTCGTAGCGGTAGAGGTCCGCGCGCCCCGCCTTCTCCGAGGCGAGCACCAGGGAGCCGCCGTTCCACGCGAAGAGGCCCACGCTCTGGTCCCAGGCCCGGGTGTCGCGCACCAGGGCGCCGCTGGCCCGGTCCTGGATCCAGAGCTCCCACTTGTCCGCCTCGAAACCGGGGCGGCGCTGGGCCCGCCAGGCCAGGTACTTCCCGTCGGGGGAGTACCGGGGCGTGGTGTCCATGGCGGGGTTGCTGGAGACCTGCCGGACCTTCCCGTCCGCCAGGGTCACTTCGAAGATCTCGCCATTGGTGCTGTCGGCCTTGGCCTTCTCCACGTGGGCGCCGAAGGCGAGGCGGGAGCTGTCGGGGGCCCAGGCCATCTCGTCGCCGGCGGAGACGTCCGCGAAGTTCGGCACGTCGAAGTCCTGGCCGGCGGTGAGGTCCTTCGCCTCGCCGGTGCCGGTGTTGACCACGAAGAGATGGTTGCGCAGGGCGGGGTCGTACCACTCGGTCCAGTGGCGGAACATCAGGGTCTTCGCGTGGCGGGCCTTCACCTTGGAATCGGCCTGGGCCTTGAGGTGGGCTTCGGTGGCGGAGAGGTCGCCGCTGGGCACCGTGGCGGAGGACACCGCGATCCACTGGCCGTCGGGGCTCCAGAGGTGGCCGTCGGCCCCGCCCGGCAGCTTCGTGAGCTGCCGCTTCTCCATCGTGGCGAGGTCCACGACCCAGACCTGGCCCCCGCTGGCGTAGGCGAGCTTCGCGCCGTCCGGGGAGAATCGGGGGCGGGACTGGCCCCCCGTCCCCAGGTCCAGCTCCTTCGCCGCGGCCTCGCCGGCGCGCTTCAGCCAGATCTTCGGGATGGCGCGGTTGGCGGCCATGTCCACGGTGCCCACCTGGTAGGCGAGGTCGCCCTTGGAGGACACCTGCGGATCCGCGACCCGCTTCACCTTGAAGAGGTCGTCCACCTGCATGGGGCGGCCCGCGGCGAGCGGCGCGGCCAGGAGGAGGGTCAGGGCGGGGACGTGCAGGCGCATGGGGACCTCGGGGCAACCCCCAAGGATAGCGGCCGGACCCGGGGACCGGCGCCTCAGAACTCCTGCATCAGGTAACGGCTGATCACCGTGCGCTGGATCTCGGAGGTGCCTTCGCCGATGGTGCAGAGCTTGACGTCCCGGTAGTACTTCTCCACCGGGTAGTCCTTGATGTAGCCGTAGCCGCCGAGGATCTGGACGGCGTCGTCGGCCACCCTGCAGGCGATCTCGGAGCTGTAGAGCTTGGCCATGCTGGCGGCCTTGCCGTAGGGCTTGCCCTGGTCCTTGAGGTTGGCGGCCTTGTAGATGAGCAGCCGCGCGGCCTCCACCTGGACCTGCATGTCCGCGAGCTTGAAGGCGATGGCCTGGTGCTCGGCGATGGGCTTGCCGAAGGTCTTGCGCTGCTTGGCGTACTTGGCGGCCTCCTCGAAGGCCCCCTGGGCCATGCCGAGGCCCAGCGCGCCGATGCTGATGCGGCCGCCGTCCAGGGTCTTCATGGCCTGGCGGAAGCCCACGCCCTCCTCGCCCAGGAGGTTCTCCTCCGGCACCTTCACGTCCTCCAGGATCAGCTCGCTGGTGTCCGAGGCCCGCAGGCCCAGCTTGTTCTCCTGCTTGCCCGCCCGGAAGCCGTTCATGCCCTTCTCGAGGATGAAGGCGCTGATGCCGTCGGTGCCCTTGCCGGGGCTGGTGCGGGCCATCACCACGGCGATGTCGCCCACGGTGGCATGGGTGATGAAGTTCTTGGTGCCGTTGAGGACGTAGTGGCTGCCCTCCTTCTTCGCGGTGGTGAGCTGGGCCCCGGCGTCGCTGCCGGCCCCGGGTTCCGTCAGGCCCCACGCGCCGATGGCCTTGCCGCTGGCCAGGGGCACCAGGTACTTCTGCTTCTGGGCCTCGCTGCCCATGGCGTAGATGTGGTTCGCGCACAGGCTGTTGTGGGCGGCGATGCTGATGCCCACGCTGCCGTCCACGCGGCTGAGCTCCTCCACCACCACGGCGTACTCCAGGTACCCCATGCCGGCGCCGCCGTACTCCTCGGGGAAGATGATGCCCATCATCCCCATCTCGCCGAGCTGCTTCATGACCTGCAGGGGATAGGTCTTCGACTCGTCCCAGGCCATCACATGGGGGCGGATCTCCTTCTCGGCGAACTTGCGCACTTCCTGGCGCAGGGCTTCGACATGGTCGGGAAGCGTGAAGTCCATGGGGTCCTCGGGTCAAAGGCCCAGGTTAGCCCTGGCTCCGCCGCTCCCCAAGAATTTTTATGGCGGTATTAATCGTATTTATAGGCGACCGTGGACTTCCCGTCCTTCAGCCGGTCCATGGCCATGCGCCGCTGGAGGAGGCGCTCGGCCTCGGGCAGCACCTCCAGGGCCTTCTTCACCTGGGGGTCCTTCTCGCAGAGGTACTTGAAGCCCGCCTCGATCCCGAAGCCCAGGTTCTGCAGCTCGTAGGTGATCTGGTCGCGGATGTCCGCCTGGTTCTCGGCCCACTCCTTGTCCGTGACGGGGATCTTCTGCTCCTGCATCCAGGCGCGGAACCTCGCCATCACGGCGTCGTCCGCCGCCTCGCCGGGGCGCACGCCGAACTTCTCCTTCTCCTGCACGGCGAACTTGAAGAAGGCGGAGGTGCGGAAGCGGAGCTCGGCGGCGAAGCGCCCCAGCTTGGCCGCCTGCACCACGTGGTCCGGGGTGATGCCGCCGCCGTAGACGGTGCGGCCAAGGTCGGTCTTGAACTCGGGGCCCTTCGGATCCTTGACGGCCTCGCCCTCCTCCTCGGGGTTGTAGTAGTCGTCCAGGCCGTGCTGGTAGTCCCGCTGGATGCTGCGGCCGGAGGGCGTGTAGTAGCGGGCGGTGGTCAGGGCCAGCCCGCGGGTGCGGTTGATGGAGAGCACGCTCTGCACGAGGCCCTTGCCCCAGGAGGTCGTGCCCACCACGACGCCGCGGTCGTGGTCCTGCACGGCGCCGGTGACGATCTCCGAGGCGGAGGCGCTGCCCCGGTTGATCAGCACCACCAGGGGGAAGGGGTCGAGGGCCGCGCCCCGGGGCGTGGAGGTGGGCAGGGGGTCCCGGCCGTCCCGGCCCTTCTGGGTGACGATGAGCTGGTCGGGGCCGAGGAGCTGGCGGCAGATGCCCAGGGCCGCGTCCAGGACGCCGCCGCCGTTGTTGCGGAGGTCGAGGACGAGCTCCTTCATGCCCTGGCGCTTGAGGTTCGCCACCGCCCGCTCGAACTCGTCGCTGGTGGTCTCGCCGAAGTCCTTCACCAGGATGAAGCCCGTGGTGGGCGTCAGCATGAAGCTGTAGTACACGCTGTTGGAGGGGATCTCGCCGCGGGTGAGGGAGAACTTGAGGGGCTCGGCGTAGCCCGCCCGCTGGATGGTCACCTCCACCACGGTGCCCTTGTCCCCCCGGAGCTTCTGCACCGCCTGGTTGCTGGTCATGCCCTCGGTGCTCTTCCCGTCGATCTCCCGGATGGCGTCCCCGGGCCGGATCCCGGCCTTTTCGCTGGGGCCGCCGCGCACGGTGCTCACCACCACGATGCCGTCCGCCTGCTGCTGGATGATGGAGCCGATGCCGAAGAAGGAGCCGCGCTGGTCCTCCCGCATCATGCGGAACTCGCTCTCGTCCAAGTAGTTGGAGTGGGGATCCAAGGTGTGGAGCATGCCCTGGATGGCGGCGTGGGTCAGGGCCTGGGCCTTGGGGGGCTCGGGGCTCTTCTGCTGGAGGAGGGTCATGACCTCGGTGAGGGTCTCCAGGCTGCGCTGCCGCGCCCGGTCGTCGGTGGCCCGGCCCGCCAGGGGCGCGTACACCGCGGCGGTGGACGCCGCCAGCATCCACATCCAGTGCTTCGACACGAACCGCGCCATGATCATCCTTCCAGGCCTCCCGGCCCCGACATCCCCAGGATAAGGCCTCCCGGGTCTAGAACTCCGCCAGAAGCTGGCGGGCCAGGTTCTCCATCCGGGGCCGCCGGGAGCGGGCCGCCAGGACGACGGCCTCGAGCTGGCGGTAGGCCTTGTCCAGGTCGTCGTTGACGATGAGGTGGTCGTATTCGGCGAAGTGTTCCAGCTCGTGCCGCGCATACGCCAGGCGGATGCCGATCTGCTCCTCGGAATCCTTGCCCCGGCCCCGCAGGCGGCGCTCCAGCTCGGCGGCGGAGGGCGGCAGGAGGAAGATCATGATGGCGTCCGGCATCCGCTCCTTCAGGGCCGCGGCACCCATGGTCTCGATGTCCAGCAGGACGTCCACCCCCTTGCCCAGCTGCTCGATGATCCAGTCCCGGCCGGTGCCGTAGCGGTTGCCGTAGACCTCCACCCACTCCAGGAAGCCCCCTTCCGCGATGGTGCGGTCGAAGGCGTCCCGGTCCACGAAGAAGTAGTCCCGGCCCTCCACCTCGCCCTCCCGGGGCGGGCGGGTGGTGGTGGAAATGCTGAAGATGAGCCCCTCGGTCTGGGCGACCAGGCGCTGGGTGAGGGTGCTCTTGCCGGTGCCGGAGGGCGCCGAGATGACGAAGACGTTGCCGGAGTGGGGAATCATGGCGCCTGTCGCAATGGACCATCGTATCGGTGCGGGCGGAGCGGCGTGAGGGGGGAAAGCGGCATTGCGGGCCCGGGCCGGCGGCGCGATACTGGTCGGCTCCCCGTCCCAGGCTCGAGGGCCGCGGCGGGGGCTTCGCCGGGGGTGACCGGTTTCGACAGGTCATGATTCCGGGTGAAGGATGCAGGCGGGGGTTGGACGGATGGCCCCCTTATCAATCCGCCCAAACAAAACTGCCAACGATAACTTCGAACTGGCCCTCGCTGCCTAAGCCAACTTAGACAACGAGCGAGCAGCCGCGATCTCCGGGTAGCGGGCTCGTTAAACCTTCCAAAGGGTGGCTTCGGCCTGCCGATGGGGGGCACCGGATGGGCCGCGGGAACCGCCTCCGCACCGCGGCCGAGACCGGGAGGCAAGGTCCGAGGGCGGCTCGTCCGCTCCCCGCCCCGGATCCCTAAGAGTGGACCAAGCCTGTGAAGAGTCCCCATCCGGCGTGTCTTGGACGCGGGTTCGACTCCCGCCACCTCCACCAATCTGAAGTCCAGCAAGCTCCAACGCCATCTATAAAGCCCTTGTTTTTCAACGAATTGACAAAATTCGTTGTCCAACAAGGTCCCCATGGCTCCATTGAAATCCGGGGGCAACTGGGGGCAAAATTGGGGGCAACTGGGGATGACCCCCAGGGAGTTGCCCCCAAATGGCCCTAACCGATGTGGCGATCCGCAAAGCCAAACCCGGCGAGCGCCCAGTCCGGCTTGCCGATGAAAAGGGCCTCTACCTCGAACTGGCCCCCAGTGGAGGTAGGTGGTGGCGCCTGAAGTACCGCTTCGACGGGAAGGAGAAGCGTATTTCCCTTGGGGTGTATCCCGAAGTTGGGCTGAAGGAGGCTCGGGATCGTCGCGACCAGGCCCGAAAGCTGCTCGCGGACGGAATCGATCCCAGTGCCCAGCGCAAGGCTCGTCGATCAGCGCAGTCGGAATTGGAGGTGAATACCTTCGAGGCCATCGCCCGCGAGTGGCTGGATCGATTCGCCGCCACGAAGAACGAGAAGTATTGGCGGCGTGTCCTCCGGCGTTTTGAGCGGGACGTCTTCCCCTGGATCGGCGCCAAGCCCATTGCTGGAATCACGGCCCAAGAACTCCTTGCAGTCCTTCGCCGGATCGAGGAGCGAGGGGCCATCGAAACCGCACACCGGGTCCTGAGTTGTTGCGGCCAGGTCCTTCGCTATGCCGTGGCCTCAGCACGGGCTCAAGCAGACCCGAGCCGTGACCTCCGGGGCGCCCTGCCACCGGCACTCGGCAAGAACATGGCGGCCACAACCGAGCCGGGAGAACTCGCTCAAATCTTGCTCGCCTTCGAAGGATACGAAGGCGGCTTGATCGTGCGAACCGCGCTTCGCCTTGCACCGTTGGTCTTTGTCCGCCCGGGGGAGCTCCGACAAGCCCAGTGGGCCGACATCGATCTGGAGGCCGCAGAGTGGCGCTTCCTGGCTACAAAGACCCGCACTCAGCACATCGTGCCCCTCAGCCGCCAAGCCGTGGCCCTCCTCGAGGAGATCCACCCACTCACCGGTCGTGGGCGCTATGTCTTTCCGAGCGCCCGCAGCAGCACCCGCCCCATGAGCGACAACACCATCCTGGCGGCCATGCGTCGCATGGGCATCCAGAAGGATCAGATGAGTGGCCATGGCTTCCGAGCGGTAGCCCGGACGCTTCTGGATGAGGTCCTTGGGTTCCGTCCGGACTTCATAGAGCATCAGCTCGCTCACGCGGTGCGGGATCCCAATGGGCGAGCCTACAACCGCACGGCCCACCTAGCCGAACGAAAGGTCATGATGCAGGCTTGGGCCGATTACCTTGAGGGGCTGAAGGCCAAACAGATACAGGACCGTCCACCTATGCATGGATCTCTACCTGGGCGCTGAGTGAATGCTGGTGTTCTACTTTTCAACCGACTCAAAGGGCCCCCTATCGGCCTTCATCCCTTCAAACTGTTCCCGAGTGCTTCGAAGGCCTGTTTCTTGGCTTCTGGATCCGAGAGTGCGCTCCAGGGAATTCGGTGGACGTGGTAACCCTCCATTTTCAGGATGCGGTTGATCATGGCGTCGGTCTGTTGGGTCTTGGGGTTGCCGTGAAGGGCCGACGACATGCCGTCGAGATAGACCGCCACCTTTTCTCGCGGTAGAGGGCGTCCGGGCTCGTCACGATGCCGTCCCCTAGGTCGAGCTTGGCGTTCAACTCCGGCCCATGGTCGCCGACAAGCCCCGCCTCTTGAAGGGCCAGCATGAATACCTGTTCCTTGCTGTGGTGCGGAGCACCCTTCACCGGAGCATCCCCCGTAGCGGGTTCGATGGTGTTCTGAACCTTCAAACCACGCCACGTGGCCAACAGGTCGGCGGCCTTTACTCGGTCCAGGTAAGCCTGGTGGAAGGCATTAGAGTGGTTCTTCAAACACTCGTAACAAGCCGTCGCACATGCCTCCGGGCAGCCATGTAGACGTTCGGTGGCGCCGTCCAGCACCTGCTCCCAGCGTTCCAGGATCTCGTCGAGCACCCCGGATCCTCCGGGCATGGGGTCATAGATGAAGGCCTCCCAATCGCCGTCATCCTGGGCAATGCCCACCCAAGTCAGATCCCGCTCACCCATGTCCAGGAGGTCCCTGGCCCCAAGCAGGATCGCTTCACACAGGTTAGCGGCGTCCGCCATGGAAGCCTGACCTCGAAGACGTAGACCATCCACCCGCACGTCGGCGAACAGGGCACGGGGCACCGGCACCTGGCCGCAGGACTTCTGGTGGGTCTCGACGAACAACAACTTTTCGGCGTCCGACGACATTGGACTCCTTGCCGCTCCACACACGGTGCAGATGGGGTAGCCCCATTCACCCTGACGGGACAAGTTGGCGGGTCCCAAGTTTACTAGCCTGAGCTTCTGCTGGCGTAGGAGCTGGAGTTGTAGCCCACTCGGCGCCACATACGTCGCGCCACCGTTGTGGACGCTCTCCAACTGGCTGGCCCGGAGGTCCACCGACAAAGCGAAGCGCATCGACTCGTCGTCGGTGATCCTGCTGGCATGGTCCAGACTGCCGTCCGACATCGGAATGGCGTCTACCGAGGCCGGTGGGGTCGCGGTGGCGACGCCGAGCTTGCCTGCCTGACCAGGAAGACGCAGGAAGGGGGCATCGGGGTCCACTCCCACCTCGAACCGCTCAGCGGTGCGATCCTCGGGCTTGGGGCTCATCCGGTAGCTGACGACCTTGAAGCGCTCGCCCATGGCGTAGATCAGGTTGCCTGGAACGAACTCCCGGACCCCCTGGGCAAGCCCACGTCCCAGCGACAAGTCCCGGCTGGCCGACTTGGAGTCGGCGCCGTGGAACTCGAACCGACATCCACCCTGGGTCATCCCGTAGCCGGGCAGGAAGCCTTCCAGGGCCAGCACCGACAGGGTGTAGGTGTCCTGGGTCCTGGCCCGGTAGGCCCGGATCATGGCGTCGAAGCGCTGCTTCAACCGGCTTTCAGACTCTTCCAGCACCTTGCCTTGTGCTTCCAACTTGGCGAACTCGGCCTTCCTGTCGCTGGCCCACTTGGCGCGATGGTAGAGGCGTTCGACGACATCCTGAAGGTCGGGACCCAAGGTATCAATGAGCCCGTCCAAGATGTCGTGTTTCACCGTCTCCTGATCCTCGACTGGCCATGACTGGTCGAAGGCGGCCCGAACAGCGACGACGAGTTTGTCCCGGTGCTTGGCCACCAGCTCCGCCAGTGGCTCGCCGACCTCTGGCGCCTTGCTGCGAAGCTGTGTGTGCTCATCATCGTCTTCACGGATGAACATGTAGTCGCCGACGAACGAGGGGAAGATGGCCTTGATGGCCTCGGACTCGGGGCCTTCCAGACGTAGGAGGGTTCCGACGACCACAGCGTGGACGTGCTTAGCGACGAGCACGGGGTTCCGCAGGTTGAACCTGGTGGCTTCGATCTCGCCCCGCAGGAGGTCCAGCGGATTGTTGAAGAAATACTGGTCGTGGTGCCAGCGCTTGCAGTAGGTGACGATGGACGCCATCCGCTCACGTCGGCCAGCCCGTCCAGCCCGCTGCCAGTAGTTGCTGGAGCCCGGCGGCATGTTCCGCATCAGCACCATGTCCAAGGCACCGATGTCCACGCCCATCTCCAACGTCGGGGTGGCCACCAGGCAGTTCAAGTCGCCATCCCTCCGTTTGAACTCCCGTTCGATGCGGGCCCGCTCAGCGGCGGGCACCTGGGCCGAGTGCTCGGAGGGCACCAGGGGCTCGAAGTCGGGCTGGAGCAGCAGGGCAACGTCGAAGTTGTCCTCGTCCAGGGGCTCGGACTTGAGGATCCCGTCGCAGTTGTGCCGGGGGCACTTGTTCCCAGGCGATGGGTGGACGGTGGGCTTCCGACACCGCTGGCAGCGCCACGTCTCGGTGGCGGTCTTGAAGCTCAGGCTGTCGGCCATGAGGGAGTAACCCTTGCCCCCGGGCAGAGCGGAGGCCTTCAGGCCGCTGCCCTTCAGGGTGATGTGGTCCATCAGGGACGACTGGCTTAGGAAGGCCCAGGCCTCCTCCATGAACGTGACGCGGTCCGATGGGGAACGTCCCGGCGTTAGCTTGGCCAAGAGGCCCATGGCGTAGGGGCGCCCCTTGCTGGAGACCAGGGAGATCTGGCGGCGCTCGTCGTCGCCATCTTTCTTCTTCTTCAGCACGATGACTTTGGGGCGCTTGAACTCTTGGACGTAGCCCTTGGTTACCTCGCGGGCACCCTGGTTCCAGATGCGCGTGAAGGTGTCACCACCACCTTCCGCGCTGTCCGCAAGGATCTGGTTCCGCCGCCAACCATCCAGCAGCAGGGCCAGGAACTGCCTCACTTCCCCAGCGTCCCAGGCCAGAATCCCCGCCAGCTCCTGGAGTTTGGCGGGATGGGCGTCCAGCTCCGGGTAGTCGATCTGAACGAGGCCGTAGGCCTCCAATCCGTATTTGGACGTGTAGGACGTAGCCGCCTCGGCCATGAGTCGGTGCCGAAGATACTTGGCCAGCTCCTTCCGGAGCCGGTCCTTGTCCGTCGTCCCCACCAAGTAGGACATGACCTCCGGGGCGATGACCCGGAGGAGGAAGCCATCCCCCATCAACCGTTCCACCAGTCGACCGTGGAGGGATCCGAAGGATAAGCCGTTGTCCTTCTGGATCTCCTGGAACATCAACTGGCGCAACCGGTGGCGGCGACCATGGTCCTCGCTCCACCCAGCCTGGAAGGCGGCATCCTGTCGGCTGTCGGCGAACACCAGTAGCTTCCGGTGATCCTTGCTGGCAAAGGTGAGCATGGCCTGCCCAAGGGTGTGCACGTCGGCCACCTGGGAGGCCCGGACGGCACGGAAGGGTCGGACGGCACCCTTGTAGCCCCGGCTACCTGACCCGCAAGCCGGGCACTTGGTGTTCTGCTCCTCGGGGATCTCGACCCTCAGCAACGGCAACTCGACGCCGCACTTGGGCGCCATGCACTTGTCCGAGCCTCGCCCGTGAAGGCTGCCGCACCGGCGGCATAGGTATCCCGTGATGGTGCCCTTCAACTCGGGGCGGGCCGCCACCGGCAGAGCCTCGTCTTCACCATCCTCTTCGATCTGCCATGCGAGCTGGTCCGTGAAGTAGCAGGTGGAGGTCTTGGGGCCATCGGCAACCTGCCCCTCGCTGGCCCAGACGGCGTTGTGGCCCTCCTGCTGCCCGCCGACGACCTTCCCCTCCTCGGTGTCGAAGCCGTGGATCTCCGTCGCCATCAGGTGCTGGCCGCACGTCGTGCACACCGACACGGGGAAGATGCCCGAGGGCTGCCAATCCGGGTGCTGCTGGATCAGGTCAACCTTGTTGGTGAGGTAGAGCTTGAGTTCACCGTCGTCCTCAAACCGGGCATGGGCTTGGTCGAGACCGGAGATGAACGTGTGCAGCTTGGGGCGGAGGATGGGGTCCCCCTCCTTCTGTGCCCGCACCCCCATGGCCAAGTAGGCGAGAACCTCGACCTGGTTCCAGATCGGGTCGATGGCACGTCCGGCCTCCTTGGCGGCCAACTTGGCGCCCTCGGCCAGCCCTATGGGCTTGGCGAAGGTCTTGGCGATGGCCTGGACCATCGGGTTAGACAACAGCAAGTGGTGGAGGCCTTCCTCGGCGGAGGCCTTGGTGGGAATGCTCTGTCCCAGCCAGCGTTTGACTTGGGCGTTCAGCTTCGGCAGTTCCTCCCAGTCCTCCCCGGTGATGGTGGCCAGGAGGTCCTCCAGGGTGGCCATGGCGTCGCCTATTGGTAGTGCAGGGAGTGATCCAGGAGTAGGCCACTCGACCTCTACGTAGCGCTCCTCGACCACTGCCACCTTGTCCTGGGGCACGCCGAAGAAGCGGTGGGCAAATCGGGCGGCGGCATCGGTGCCCCGCTCGGGGTCCGCCAACGTGGCCGATGTGCCAATGCAGGTGATGTCGCCCCCGGCGAAGGCCTTCAACCGCCGGATGAGCACCGCCACCTCGGCTCCGGTCGTGCCCTCGTAGGTGTGGGCCTCGTCGAAGACCAGGTAGTGGAGCTGGCCGCTGGAGAACAGGCCCTGGTCTTTGGCCCGGGTTAGGAGCAGCTCCATCTGCTGGGGGTTCGTCAGCAGTAGCCGAGGCGGGCGAGTGCGGATGTCCTCCTCGGAGATGCGCTCCTCCTGGGGCACCCGCCGGGTCTTCGCCTTGGGGTCGTCCAGCCACTTGGTCAGGGGTTCGCCCGTAAGGCCCTCGGGGGCCCGCTCGACATCCGCCCCGGCGTCCTTGTCTGGCGTGGAGCCCACCCACATCCCGTAGCTGATCCCCGACCCCCGGAGCATCCGGCGCAGGCGATCCATCTGGTCGATGGCCAGCGCGTTCATGGGATAGACGAGCACGGCCATGACCCCCTGGGGGGCCTTGGCGTCCCTCATGGTCAGGGCAGTGTCCAGGATGGGCGACAGGAAGGCCTCGGTCTTGCCCGAGCCGGTGCCGGTGGACACGATCAGGTGCTTGCCCGCCTTCACCGCCAGCAGGGCCTCCTCCTGGTGCTGGAAGAGCGTCGGATAGGGCATGACCCCCTTCATCCCCGCGTGCAGCTTGCCCTCGGTCACCAGGGCCGCCACGGTGGATCCAAGCCGGAAGGGACGACTGAGGCTGACGAAGGGGCCCTTAGACAAATGGCTGGTCAGGCTCTCCCCTAGCATTTCCTTGGCCTGCGCCGCCAACCTGGGGTCCGAGAAGGGAAAGGCTGTCCGCTGGTACCTGAGGAAGGTGTCCAGGATCTGCTTGGTGAAGACGATGGGGTTCAGGGACATCAGAGACCCCGCGACGGTTGGTGAGAATAGACCGGGTTTGACAACGATTGGACACGATTAGCCGAGTCGACACCTCTAAGTACTTGAACAATCAGGGGGGCGGGTCATTGGGATTAGACGGAGGGCCAATAAACCATCGGGCCCCCTTGGTCCTTCCGACAAGATGGATAAGCCCTTCGCCTTTTAGCTTTTGCAACAAACCCTTTATGGTTCGCTCGTGGAGTCCTGGAAGCACCTGCTGGAGGTCCTCCAAGCGTGAGCCGTCCTTTGAGTCCGTCAGGTGCTGGAGGATGAGCGCTCGTTGGGCAGGGCGGTCCAGCCCCTTGAGGCGCGTGTACTTTCCCTTCTCGCCAAGTAAGGTCATCAGCCGACGAGAGGGGAACACCTTTCGCCCCATCTGCTCGAGAACACCCGTCTCGATCAGCTGGGGAATCCGAGAGCGGAGGGAGGGCGGGATGGCTTGGCCCCGGTAGGCATGGTCGAGGATTAACAGGTGGTCCGTATCGAAGCTGTGCACCTGTTCCAGACCGATGGCCTCCAGAAGCCGGAGGAACCGCACATCCTGGACCTGCCCATCGAGGGTAATGAAGACTTGGTAGGCATCCGTCCCATCGAAACGTGGGCGTGGTTTGGACTCCAGGATGCAGGCTTCCAGGATGCGGTCGAAACCCTGCCCACTACGCTCCACGAGCCCGCATCGGCCCAACGCCTCTGCCAACCGACGGTTCCGTGGGGCCTGCTTGAAGAGGATGGTCTCGGGTGTGATGCCGGGAAGGAACCCTCCGGGACTCTCGATACGGATGCGGCCGGAATACTGCCGGACGAACACCGAACCGTGCAGCCGGTAGTCCCGGTGGGCGATGGCGTTGAGGATGGCCTCTCGAACAGCCCCTTCGTTGAAGGTGGGTAACTGCTTCATGTAAAGACCGTCCTGCCAGGATTGAAGGTTGTTGCGCTTGTTTACGAGAGCCCACAAAGGGTCCAAGAGGAGCAGCGCCCCCTCCCTGAACTCCGCGCGCTCCTGGGCAGGGCCCGGAGAGTCTCCAGACCGGTACTCGAACACCACCTCGGCTTGGCCCAGGTGGCGGCCCAAGGCCTTGCGGCTCCCCAGCAGGATGAGGGCAGCGTAGGTGAGCTGGCCCCCATCTGCCAACTCAGCATCCTCCAGCATCTGAGCCAGGTCCTGGGATAACCGTCTGGGTTCCCGGCTCTTCTCTGCCCAACGCTCCCGGTATACCTGCACTGCCCCTGGATCCAGGTCAGCGAGGGTTGCACTGGGGCAGATACCCGATGTGAAGTCGGGGCCGGTCTCGTCGAAGATTCGCTGGAGCTGGTGGGGTTTCATGGCTGCCAACTCCTCACCCTGCCGGCACCAGTAGACCTTGTCGTACTGAAGAGGAAGGCCAATGGGATGGGAGGGCACCTCGAAGACCACCACACGGCCCTGAGGGGTATCCATCGCGTAAACCGGGATCCGCAGGTGGAGGTCCCGCACCAACTCGGCCCGAAGGGCTTCCAGCGCCGGGAAGGCGCCACTGCCTACGATGTGGCGAGGCCGTTGGTTGGTCACGCCCAGGATGAAATGGCCACCTCCTTCATTTGCCAAGGCGCAACAGTATTTCATCGCCTTGTCCTGGCTGAAGCTTGCCTTGGCTTCCTTGAACTCCAGGTGCTCGTCCTCTGAGGAGGCCATGAGGGCCTGGAGTTCTAGGAAGGTGATAGGCATCGGCGACTCGAATCCGTTTCGTCAGTGCTGAGTGGCCAGGTTTATCAGGTCCTGGGGCGTGTAGGTGCTCATCACCAGGGCGATGCGGTCATCCATGGAGCCTCGCATGGTCCCGTGGAATGCCCTGGAACAATCTTCGACCAACTCAAGCAGGGAAGACGAGAAGGTGTTGTCCAATTCCCAGAACCCCGTGATGTCGCCGGTCTGATTGTTCCGAAGAATGACCTTGAACCGGGTCTGGCCGGCCATGGCGAGGATGCGCTGCTGGGTGTTATCTCCAACGGGGTCGAAGAAGTGTTCGTAGTGGACCAGGGAAGTCCCCTCGTGCAGGAGTTGCCACATCAGCAAGCCTATGGGTCCCGCATCCGTCTGAATCACCAGCGGTGTCACGTTGACGGTCAGTTCCGCCAGTGCACCGTAGCGCACAGCCCAATCTAGGGCTTCGAGGATTTGCAGAAAGACTTCCTCACCACAGCCGACCTTGAAGTCCAGCCACGAGAAACCAGCCCCTTGGTGCCCAACCTCCTCAGGAGGCAAAAGAGGGAGGACAAGATGGACAGGACCAGCGGTCCAGCGGTTGTCATGCATCACTCCAACCTCCTACGTTGCAGAAATTCTCATGACATCCGCGGCGCGACTGATCGCTCGGATGAGGGAGTCTCGCCCGTGCCCAGTGCATGCGAACCATCGCTTTCTGTGTTCACCGGCCATCCGCCGTAGGTGCCGTCCGAACTGAGTCCGGTTGAATCGCATCACCACCAGGGCGTCGTGGGAATCCAGCTTCCTCTTAACGTCATCCAAGTCTGCGTTCCAGTTGCTCGACCAAGCCGGGTGGATGAACTCGATCCGGAGTTGGCGATCCAACCGACGAAAATGTTCTCGAATGGGTTCGTCGTAACGAGCCTGAATTTCATTGCCACCGACGAGAAGAATCGAAATTGGCATAACTTTGTTCGGCTCGTCTTCTGGCCGTTTCGGGATGGAATCAGCGAGATCAGCGGCCCATCGACGGTGCAGGTCGAGATCAGATTCAGGTACACCGTACTTCTCGGCTTCGTCCAGGTACTCAATGGCCAGCCCAAGCTGACGCGAGCCAAGAGCATGACGGGCGAGTTCGAGGAGCACTTTGCCTTCCTCAACGGACTGGCGGCGCATCTGATGTAGGACACGACGGGCCTCCAACCGATCCACATCATCGAGGATGGCTCCTGACCGATCTGGATCTTCCAAGACCGCGAGGTAGGACTGAGTCAGGCGTTCATGGGATAACGCGAGGTCCTCCATTCGCGCCAGGCATGCTTCAGCCCCCCTCTGGTCTCCGGCCTTCAAGCGTGCCGTGAGAAGGGCCTCAAGGTCGTTCCACCTGGATTTGGCCGTGCGTTCCTCGGACTGGGAGCGGCGTTCCAACAAAGCCAGGATGGCCGGGCTTGCCTCGAGGAATTCTGGATTCCTGAGGTGCTCCTCGAGGATATCGGGGCATCTCTGTTGGAATTCCTGGAGGATTCGCAGGCAAGCCGGATGTCCGCTTGCACGAATTACTTCGATGGTGCGCTTGAACAGGTCCAAGGGCAATTTGGTCAGGCGCCCATCGTCGAGCGCGCGATGGAGCAGTTCATTGGCCTTTTCAAATTGGGTCTCATCCATGGCCAGGAGGATCCCGACAGAAAGTGCCAGGCAAAGATGATTGAAGAACAAGGAACCTGTATAGACCTCGTCGCGATACAGGGCCATCTCGTAGGCGCGCTCCAGGTGTTCCAACGCCTCTGCCTCCCGGCCACGATGCAGGAGGTCACTGATCCCGAGCAGATAGGCAGCCCCTGGCGCCAACCCGCCACCTGCGAGGGCGGCCTCAGCTTCAGATCTGGCCTGTTCAAGCTGTTGGATCAGCGCGCCATTTTCAGAGTTCTTAACCGGAAGCGCGATGTCATCCAGCCAGTGGACCTTGGCCATGCAAAGTGCCAAATCAGTCCTTAACTCAGGAGCCGGCCCCCCTGCCGCGAGCATCTCTGTGAACAGGGCCCGGGCTTCCTTGAACGCGCCTTGGGCTCGCATGACCTGAGCCCATCTGCGGTTGCATTCATACCGAAGCTCCGGGGTAACAGCTGTCGCAATGAACTCATGTCCCAGAAGTTCCCGGGCCTTCCCGATGACCCGCTTGGCCTCTTCCACACGACGGGATCTGACGAGATCTCGTCCTCGGGAGATCAGAGATTCTATGTAGTACCCACACGACTGGCGAACCAGGGGGGGCTTGAGTAAAGCACACGCGTCCTGGAAATACCCCTCATCGAGGAGGGCTTGGATGACTCTGGGCATCGCACCATGGGCCGCTCCAGGGTGGCCTCCTTCGGACATTGCTTTGGCAAGATCAAGATTCTCCTGGTACTCATCGAGGATCCTGCCTCGCTGGTCCAATCGAGTGAAACCGATGATACGACCCGCCCACTCCCAGGCCCGCCGTTCCTGGTTCTGTTCATGGCCAGAGGAAAGGCCGCTATCCCCGATCAGTGCATGGATGTAGCCCCGGTGGAAGTAGGTTTTCGTCCTCGTGGTATTGAGGTGGATGACTTCTTCAATCAGGTCCACCGTCTCCTCGGGGGTCAGGCTTCCCTCGACACCCCCGACGGAATCCACCGCAGCCCGGAGTAAAAGCCGGTCCAGGGCCGAAAAATCATCTGATGGGAGGGGCCCTTCCTTGGGTGGTATTGCCTGGGGCGAAGTTGAATCCAGGTCCGAGGCCACGTCTTGTGCTGGAGGCTCCGGCGGAGTTACGCCGGGCTCCTGCCCGGGATCGATCCGAACCAGAGCCTGGATCTCCTCCTGAAGATTGACGAAACACCACTCGACCATGAGCAGGACTTTGGCCTCTTCCTCGCAGAGCCTCCTGCCAGAGAGGGCACGGAGATCGGCTCGCACTGGACCGACCTGCTCTTCCGCAAGCTCGTTCTGATGCCTGAGAAGTCCCATGAAATCGATCTTGATATCGGGGAATGAACTCGCATCCAGGTTGGGGAGCAACCCGGTTCGAATTTCGGCCCAAGCCCCTTCCCGAATGGCTTCAACGAGTCCACCCAGGCATAAGAGGATGGTCGCTGGGGTATGCCGATCCAGGAGAAATCGCGCCACCTTCTCAGGCGGATCCCGATCGATGTTTGGAGTCCGAACCCCGCCACCGGGTTTGATTCCCCGAAGCACCTTCCGCAGATCGGCTTTGGGCACCACGGCCAGCGCGTGGAGGATGGCCATGTAGTAATCGTCGTCATCCAGGATGTCGAAGATGCGCGGGATATCAGTCACTTGCAGCCTCGGTCAATCGTTCGTACGTGAAGAATGAATGGGGATTGGACACTGCTCTGAGAACCTGCTCTGGAGTGGCAACACCCTCATCCCATTCGGATTGCATTCTCGTGCTTCTCATAGCTCGGATGAGTGCCCGCCACTGGGTGCTGTGAGATCGAGATCAGAAGGTGCGCTCCCGGGTTCGAAGGGGTCAATGGCTGGGGACTTTGAGGAGGTTGGTCTCGTTGTTCCGCCGCAAGCGTGTGCTCGGTGGAACTGAAAGAGCCACACACTGTGGCCCGACCCAGCTGGATCGAACAAAAAACCATAGGAAAACTGGTCACCTCCGATCTTGCGGACTCCGGCGTGTTCACCCTTGACCACGAGGAAGGGCAATACCATTTCCTTCTTAATGGCCTTATACCAGTGGGCCGTTACTTCGACCGATCGGGGAAGGATTTGCCCCGTGTGATGCCAGTAGAGGCCACGAATCATCCGCGCGACCACCAAGTCATGGGCATCGCCGTCCCAAAGAATCGCAGGTGTCTTACCGAGGAAGAGCCCAGAATCGGTCATCACGTTGACCCGCTTCATGCGACTAAGCATGATCCGCGAACGCTTCCGGTTCTTCAGGATGCTGCTCTTAGCCCGCTGCGCGAAGAACTGGTCTCCCGAGGCCGATTTACCACCGACATGAATGGCTAGGTATGCCTGGAACTCATCATCGAACTTCGAACCTTCGTGATTGCATTGAGTGCAAGCCGGGACGGTGATGAGATTCGGAGGCAGTGGAAGTGCAAAAAGCCCCTTTGGGGGTAGGTGATCCCGGGTGGTAGCAGGCCGTTCCCCACATAGGCCACAGGTTTTCGACTGATGAATTTGCCTTCCTGGGCTCACAACAGCCTCCGCTGCCCATCCCCTCTGAACGCCTCAGCATCGAAGAGGGCACCCGGCTGGGGCTCCGTTTGGTAGGCGGGCTTGTCGTGCTCAGGGGAGGCGGCCATATCCAGGGCGCCTTGGAGGTCGCCATACTCGGCCTGGACTGCGTGCTCCTGGCCCAGGAAGAGCTCCCACTCGTGGTCGGAGTCGGCCATGGCCCGGACCTCGGCCCAGGCGGTATCCCAGCCGTCGGCGGGGGACCAGATTTCGATAAGGGGACGGCGATAGACCAGGGCGGCCTCGGGGATCTCGGCACCGTCCTGGAGGAAGCGGTCGAGGCCCTTGCGGAGGAGATGTCGGTAAGCGTCCAGGGTGAGCTGGGGCTGGCGGTGGGCGGCGGGCAGATCCGTATCAGTCTTGCTAAAGCCCACGGCGCCGCAGTCGGTGTCCAGCAGGATGTGGGCGAACTCATCCTCGCTGAGGCCGTAGGCATGGGCCACAAGGACATCGAGTTCGACTCGAAGGCGCAGGCGATCGGCCCCGGCTTCCGGGGGAGCGCCATCGACTCCCATCAGTCTCCAGGCCCTCCCTGCCAATGCATCCTGGACCTGGGGTTGCATGTTGGGCACCGGGAGGGTCTCGATGTAGAACTTGTTCAAGTGCGCTGACACCTTTCGCCTGATAGGCCAATCAACGCAGAAGGAGTTCACAACTCCAGCGAGAGCGGCCATCGGCAGGGGAGCCAAGGAGAAATCCGGAGAGGCGTTACCGTGAACGGTCGGTGGAATCGCCGAGCAGATGTAGCTTCTCTGGTCGGTTGACCGGGCGATATCCCGGAACACCAACCTCGGTCTCACCCACGGCATAAACTCCAGTACGGTTTGGTGGAAGGGCTCGTCGTTCTTCTCGGCCTTCTCCTTGGCCTTCTCCCACTGTTCCTCGGCTACCTTCCGTAGGGTGTCGCGGGGGATGAACTTCTGGCCGTCGAGGAACTTCTTCAGGCCGTTCTCGGTGTCGTTGCCCAGGTAGTAGGGGTTGAACTGCCAGAAGTGCTTGCCCTCCACGAGGGGCACCCACCCGGCCTTCCAGAGGCGGAAGCGCACGCGGATGTCTCGGGTGTCCTCCCCGGGGGCTAGCAGCCCGGCGGCCTCCAGCTTGGTGCGGGAGCCGTCCTTCCAGAGCTTCGCGTCGTTCGTCATGTGGAACTCGGCGCGGTAGCTCAGGCCGAGGTCGCCCAGGAGGGGGTGGTCGGCGTAGAGCTTCTGGGCCACCGCGAGATCCTTGGGGCTCCGCAGTTCCATGAAGGACAGGGTGTTCGGGGAGAAGCGGCGCACCTGGGCCGCCGTCACGGGCAGGGTGTGGGCCCGGGGATCGGCCAGCTCGCCCGTATCGAGGCGCATGAACGCGGCCTGGAGGGGCACATCGGGGGTGGGCTCCCCCTTGGTGGCGACCGTGACGACGAACTTGTAGCTGCGGTGGATCTTGAAGATTTCCCGCCGGTTCTCGAAGCCGTAGAGCAGCTCCCAGGCATCCTTGGTGAGGAAGGTGTCGCGCAGGTCCTTGGCCCCGGCGTCGGTGTAGAGGCCGGAGGGCACCACGAAGCCCAAGCGCCCGCCCTTGCGGAGGATGGCCCGGGACTGCTCCAGGAAGAGCTTGTAGGTGTTGAGGTCCGCCGAGCCCTGCCGCCGGTAGGGCCGCTGGGGGTCGGAGTAGCGCGGGTGCTTGGCGCGGGCGGTGGCCCACTGGTGGGCCAGGATTTCGCCCTTCTTGCCCCGGGCCAGGTTGGCCTCGAAGGGATTGGCGGCGGATGACACCCAGCCCGTCATGGCCTTGAAGCCCGCCACGTAGCCGTTCCAGAGCCCCTCCAGGCCCGGGTGGGCGGCGAAGAGGCGGGCCTTGGCCTCATCGGCCTTGTTCTTCTTGTAGGTGCGGAAGATGGGGTCGTAGGCGGTGAAGAACTCGTTGCTGTTGGGCTTGGCGACTTCCCAGGGCGGATTGCCCAGCACCACGTCGAAGCCCGACTCGGGGCCCGTGAACACCTCGGGGAACGCCAGCTCCCAGTGCAGGAAGCGATGACGGGCGGCCAGCCGCTGGACCATGGGCGTGTGGGCCGGGTTCCGCCAGGTGGCGGGCATGGGCAGGGCCTCGGGTTTGAGGGGGGCGCCCGCCTCATCGACGCCGGGCCAGAAGAACAGGGCGCACCAGCGGTCCAGGGCTTGACGGAGGGCGGTGAGGGCTGGGTCCGCCGCCAGGGCCTTCCAGGCTTCCCGCTGGCGCTCCACATCGTGGATGGGGAGGGCGTGCAGGGCTTCCAGGGCCTTCCGGGCGGCGGGCAGGACTTCCTCGGGGGCCTGATGGTCGGGGGCGACCACCCAGGCGCCACCTGAAGTGATCAGATCAGCCTGACCGGCCTTGGCCGCGTTGAACGCCTCCTTGAGGGCCTTGGACTCCTTGCCGACCTTGCCATCGCCGCCTTCGCGGTCCCAGGCCAGGATGGGGTAGTCGTCCACCCTGTCGAGCCAGCAGCCGACCAGACCGTTGCCGCACTGGAGCTTGTGGTCGAGGAAGCCGAAGGGCAGGTCCGGGTCCAGGGTCTCCACCCAGAGGGCGAGCTTGGCCAGCTCCACGGCCAGGGGGTTGATGTCCACGCCATAGAGGCAGCGTTCCACCACGAACCGCTTGAGGCGGCGCTTCAGCCGGGGTTCGGCGTCGGGATCATCGGGGTGGACGGGGGGGAGGCTTTCGCTGGGATCGCCAATGGCCTTCAGGCCGAAGGGCAGCGTGAGGATCACCCGGTCGGGGCGGTCCTCCCGAAACCGGTGGAAGACGAGGCTGTCGTAGAGGGCGTGGGTGAGGTAGCGCAGGGCCCCCACCAGGAAGCTGGCGCTGCCCATGGCGGGGTCCAGCACCTTGAGGGCGAGGATCTCCTTCGGGAGCTTGGGGGTGCCGTCGGGCTCGAAGCAGAGGGGCCGGAGCGTCTCGCGGATGAGGGGCTCGGTGAGGGCGGGCCGGGTGTAGAAGGTGCCGGAGCCCTTGCGGGTGCCGGACCAGCGGATGAGGTAGCGTTCGCCCTGAGGGATGACCCGGGCCACCAGGCTGCGGGCGGCCCGCTGGAGGCGGTCCTCCCACTCCTGGGTGTCCATGTCGGCGGGCTTCTGGGCCTTGGCCTGCCCCTTCTTGAGGTTGCCGAGCCCGAACCGGGAGGGCATGATCCGGGCGGCTTCGGCAGCCCAGGCCCAGGCGGCGGCGGTCAGCTCGGTGGCGGGTCCGGCGTCGTCCTCCTGGGCTTCCGCGTCCTCCGGTTCCGGGGCGGGTTCATCGGCGGGCGGGGCATCCTCCCCCGCATCCTCCTCGCCGTCCTCGTCGCCGCCGTCCTCCTCATCGGAGCTGCTCTTGGTGGCCTTCTCCTTGGCGAGGGTCTCCAGCAGCTCCTTGGTCTCCTTGTCGGTCTTGTCCTTCAGGAGGCTCAGGGGCAGCAGGGGCTGCTGGCCCAGGTTGAGCAGGAGCATGGGCTCGGCGGCGGTGCGGAGGTCGTAGTCCAGCAGGCCCTCGTAGAGGAGGCCGATGTACTCCGTGCTGAGGGTGCTGAAGTCCACGGGGGTGGCCACGGCCTTGCCGTTGACCCTCACCGTGGTGCGCTTGAGGCGGTCCAGCACGGCCAGCACCGCCTTGTCGGAAACGGGGACGCCGTCCACATACTCCCAGAAGGCGAGGCCTCGTTGGATGGGATCGGCGCTGGCGGCATCGCCGGGCCGGAAAAGCTCGCCGCCGTAGGCGCGGAGGTTCAGGTCGGGGTGGAGGCAGCCATCGTGCACCAGTCGGAAGAGGCCCAGGAGCTGGACCCAGGCGGAGGTCTGGTGGTCGAAGCCCACCTCCCCCTTGGCCCGCTTGAGGCGCTGCCACAGCCCTTCCAGGCCATAGCTCCGTTTGTAGGCATCGTGATCCTTGGGCAGCAGCCCCCGGCTCTCGGCGAAGGCGATGACCACCAGGCGCATGACCAGCCGGACGGCGGCGGTGTAGAGGGCCTGGTTCTGCTTGAGGGGATCGGGCTCTACCGCCGCCAGAGGCGCGAGGCGGGCCGGGGCCTCCAGGGACCAGCGATCGAGGGCGTGGACGAGGGTCTCCACCGCCTCGCGGATCTGCTCGCCCAGGGCCGTGGAGAGGTCGCCCTGCATCTGGCCGCTCTCCTGGAGCCAGAGGGCGAGCTGATGGGGGCGGTCCGCCCCCGGAGTGGGCTTCCATCCCTGGCCACGTCCGAAGAGGGTGTAGAGGCCACGCCAGGGTGCCTTGGCCTCGCCTTCCCCCCAGCCCGCCAGCAGATCCCACTGGGTGAAGGCGTTCTGATGGGTGCCCGCCACCACCCAGCGGAGCACCCGGCCATCGGTGAGGAGGCCCATAGGGAGCTGCTTGGCGCGGAGGAAGCGGTCGAGGTCCAGCGCCCGGCGCTTGCCATTCTTCTGGTTCAGGGTGCTGGTGGTGAGGAAGACCGGCAGGGCATGATCCTCGTTCGGCGGGTCCAGGCGCAGGAGCCGCTCGGGCTTGAGGGCCCGGCCATCGGGGCCCACCACCTTCCAGCCCTCGCCGATGGCGCTGTGCTTCAGGAAGTCCTGGGGGCTGTGGCCCAGGAAGCCCTCCAGCACGGCATCCAGCCAACGATGGAGGGGCGCGGGGTCTCTCTCGCGCTTGCTGGCGCCAAGTTCGAGCCAGGCCCGGAAGTCGGGCAGGGCTTCGGCCAAGGCCACCCAGGATTTGGCCGGGGGATCGGCGAGGGTCAGCTTGGGGGCGTGACCGGCGTGAAGCGTCTGCCCAAAGTGGTTCAGTTCGGACCACCAGGAGGCGAGGGCGAAGGTGTTCGGGTTCACCATGTCAGGCCCCCACCCGCACTTCAAAGGCCAGCGGCAGCACGGAGAGCCCCCCGGGGGGGATGGCGTAGCGCCGGGGGAGGATCTTGTTCAGCCAGCGATCCTGGGCCTGCTGGAGCTGATCGCGCAGGGCGTGCAGCTCGGCTTTGCGCTGTTCCAGGAAGGCCACCCGTTGCTCCTTGGCCACGAGGTCGTTCTCCAGGGCCAGCAACTGCTCCTGGCGCTCCAGCTCCATATCCTCAAACATGCTCTGGCCTTGCTGGCGGGCGGCGAGGAGCAGCTTCTGGTCGGCCAGGATCTTCTCCTCCATCCGCCTGATGCCCTTCTCGCTCAGCTGGTCGGTGATCTCTTTCAGCCGGGCCTCAAACTGGGCCTTGCCCTCGGCGGCCAGCTCCGTCTTCCAGACCTTGGCCCGGGCGGTCAGCAGGGCATGATGGTCCACCTCCAGCTGTTTGAGGGCCTCATGCAGCGTGGGCTTCAGCTGGGTCCAAACCTGGTTCAACCGGGCGTGGAAGGCTGCGGCCCGCTCATGCGGGAGGGGGTGGAGGGTCCGCGTGGAGTAGGGCTCCCACTCCCGTGCCTCCAGTGGAAGCAGGCGGTCCCCGGCCCATTGGAAGGGGATGGAGACGATCTCGTGATGGAGGTTTTCCCGTAGGTCGTTCAGGGCCCGAAGCTCAGCGTGAAGGACAAGTACGGCCTCCACACCAGCAGGCAGTTCGGCGGCACCGAGGCTCCACCGGTGGGTGGCGTCCTCATGGACGCGGCCCAGGATTTCATGGACAGCCCGGCGGAGGACGGGATGCCCCAGGCGTAGGAGGACGGCATCGGGCTCGTTGCGGAAGGTCCGGAGCCCGTTGATGTGCTGCTCGAAGGTGGCGGGATCGAACACTAGGTACGGTCGATTGCCCCGATCGTCGAGGAGGCTGGACTTCACCAGCTCCTCCCATCCCTTGGGTTCCTGGAAGGTGAAGTGGCCGGGGCGGTGGCCCACGGCGGCGACGGCTCCTTTGGCCCGGACCGCCCGCTCCAACACGCGGCGGACCCGGTTAGGCGTCCATCCCATGAGGCGCTCCATGCCCTTCAACTGGCGGCGGGTGCGCTCCAGGACCTCACGGGATCCCCGGTCGGCGCTCTGCATGTCCGCACGGGAGGCTGAGGCGGCTACCTTCCCCTCCACGGTTTCAAGGAGCCCCTTCGCGGCCTTCTTCTCTCCCAGGAAGTGCTGGGTGACGGCGGCGTCCAGCACCTGACCCGCCGAGCCCAGTTCCTCCCGGACGGTGTGTACCTTCTGGGCCAGAAGGTCGAGGAAGGCCAGGTCCTCGTCCTGGTCGCTGACGAAGTGGTGGGCCACCACGTCCCGGAACTGGCCGTGGCGGTCCACACGACCGTTGCGCTGTTCCAGCTTGGTGGGGCTCCAGGGCAGTTCCTGGTGGATCACGTAGCGGCAGGACTCCTGGAAATTCAGACCTTCGCTGGCAGCATCGGTGGCCACGAGGATGCGGAGGTCCGCCTGTGGAGTGTTGAACAGCTTCTTGATGCGGTCGCGGTCCTGGGCGTCACTGCCGCCATGCAACTCCTCCACCCGGGGCGTCTTGAGGCCCTCGGCATCGAGGCGGGCCCGCAGGTAGTCCAGGGTGTCCCGGTATTCGGTGAAGAGGATCAAGCGTTCCTCGGTCCAGTCGCCGTTAGGGCCCAGCAGCTTCTGGGAGATCCAAGCCTTCAGGGCCGTCCAACGGGCATCCTCGGGCCACTGGGTGGGCCAGGCCATGGGCTTCGGCGTGCCGTCCTCGTCCAACGCCCGGGCCGTCCGGGCCCGGGTCCAGCCCAGGGCCTCCAGGGCTGCTGAGACTTCGGCAGCGGGTACCAGGAGATCCTTGGCCACCGTGGCCAGCCAGCGAGCTCCCTTGAGCAGGGCTTCCTGCTCCCAGAGGTTCCGGGCGGCCTCGTTGTCGGCTTCCCGCTCCGCGTGGCGCTGGGCGGCCCGGGCCTCCTGGAGTGCGGCTTCCTCCCGCAGGGCCTGCACCTTGGCGTGGTTCTCAAGGCCCTCCATGTGGGCCCACCAGGTGCGGGCAAAGGCGTAGGAGCTGGACAGGGCTCGCTTGGTGAGCAGGGTAAAGAGGAATCGCCCGACATGCTGTTCCCGTCGGCCCAGCCGCCCCAGGATGGCCAGCCCCTGCTCGCGGTAGGCGCGGAGCGCGGTCCATAAACGGGCCTCCTGGGGACCATAGGGGGGCAAGGGGATGGCCTCGATGCTCCGGTCCTTGAATCGGGGTTCGACGCACTGGGCGTTGATCTCCTTCTTCAGGCGCCGGACCATCACCAGCTGAAGTTGCTGCTGGGCTTCGAGGGGGAAGGTCTCGTCCTGGGTGAAGCGGATGGGATCGAGCAGCTCAAGGAGCCCAGTGAAGGTGCGGGTCTGGCCGTTGTGGGGCGTGGCTGTGAGGAAGAGCCGGTGCTCGAAGCAGGGGAGCAGCGCCCGGAGCAGCTGGGTGCGTTGGGAGTCGTCGCCCAGTGCGTTGGGGGCGAGGTTATGGGCCTCGTCCACGATGAGGAGGTCAAAGCCGGGGAAGAGGCTCTGGCCCTCCTGACTGAACCTCCGAGCGGCCTCTAGGAACTGGTCCTTCACACCCTCCTGCTTGAGGAAGTCCATGGAGGTGATGAGCCTGGGATGCACCATCCACGGGTTGGTGTCGAAGCCCTCGTCCTTGCGGAGCCGATCCACCATCCGGCTGTCCATGACCTCGAAATCGAGGTGGAACTTGTCGTGCAGTTCCTCTTGCCACTGCTGCTGGAGGCCCGCCGGACACATGACCAGCACGCGGCGGATGCGACGGCGGTTGAACATCTCGGAGAGGGCCAACCCGGCTTCGATGGTCTTGCCGAGACCCACGTCGTCAGCGAGGAGCAGGGTCACCCGGGGCATGGCCAGGGCCTTCAGGACGGGCACGAGCTGGTAGTCCTCGGGCTCCACGGCGGCGTGCCAGACGCCGGTGAGGGGAGCATGCTGGGCCCGCACCAGGGGATCCGGATTCCAGTCCGGCAGGCGATCAAGGGCGGTCCACCGGCAGGCATCGACCATGGCCTCCAAGTCCGCCGGGTCGTCGGCTTGGCCTTCGATGGGGTTTGGGAGGGCCAGTGAGGAGATCACCTTGGCCCCCGTTCGCTCCTCCAAGTGCCAGATGACCTTGTCGGACTCCGGGTGGGCCCAGGGATCGAGGTAGGTCACTTCCACGAGGGAGGTCACCCCATCCTGGTCGCCGTGGTAGGGCACTACGTTGACCACCCGCCCGAAGCGGCGGCGGAGCTTCACGAACTGACCGGGCTGGGGAATGGCCATAGGGAGTCCAATCCGCTGATTCTTGCATACGCTCTTGGGAGGAAATCGAACGGATCAGTTCAACTGTGATCCGCGCCTTGGCGATCATATGGGAGCAGAAGCGTTCATTTCCCGGCTAACCAGGGCACGGAGCTCTCCAGAAGGAATCCCATTCCGAAGGTCGCATGACCGGAACACCCATCACCGAGTCCTACGAGCCCATTCGTCAATTGCTCGGCAAGGCCTTGCGGGAAGTCTGCAAGCGTCAAGGACGGCTTTTTGGGAAGGATGAAGAATCCAAACTCACTCGGGCCTTGCAGGAGGTCGAGACAATCGTCCAGTGCTATCGGGATCACCTCTTTGAACAAGTCCACTCAGTGCGGGTCAAAAAGATTTCAGAAGATTTTGATTCCTTGGCCTCGATCCTGAGGACCCTCCCGGATCGAGAGTTGACGTCTGAGGAAGACGTCAAGGTCCGCTCCCGAATCAAGAGTTGGAACCACGAATCCCGGCGCTGGATTTGCGACCTCCCCCTCCTACCGGTGCTTCAGAAGCTGCCTGATTTGGCCGGCCAGACGGCCGACATTCGGCGGGTTCGGGTAAAGGAATGCTGGCGGGAGGCGGGGGGGGGCTTGGTTCTCACCTCCACCGCGGCGTCCTGCCTTCTTGGTGGCGGGCGTGCCCGAGCGATTTCAAATCACACCGTTGATGAACCCCCGGAGTTGGGGGGCTGACCCTATGGACTCTCGTAATGACGGGGCCGGCGACTTCCGTTGGAAATGCAATCCGCGGCCACTCCTTGAACTGCTGGAGTTCGCAAAGGAGCTGTTGCTCCTGGAGGCCGAGGGGCCGGACCGGGGCGGCCAAACCACCTTTGCCCAGAGACGGCGGCAGTTTGCACTGCGAGACGCACTGGCCTTCAGCTGCCTCCAAACTTATGAGCGGGCCGTGGGTCCCAAATCCGCCCGCCAAAGCCAGTCGTCAAGGCGCTCGCACCTGCCGAGCTCCTTTGAGTCGTTTGTTTCAGAAATCCACCGCCTGGCCCTTGGCGAGCATGGCCCCCGCCAGTGGGTGGTAGGTCCGGATCCCATCCGGAGGGCGATCGCCATCCAACGTGCTTGGCGGAAACTCTTCAGACTCGCGCATTGCTCAGGAGCTTGTGAATTCGAAGAACTAAGCCCAGATGCCCAGAATCAGGCCGTTCGGAAATTAAGCACCCGGGATCGCGCCTGGTTGAGGGTCGCCACCACCCTGTAAAGGCCGGACGATGCCATTGAGCTGGATCGAGTCCCGCCGACCCCTAAGCCGCGATTGTTTTCGGGCTGCGTCGAACCCATTGCCCGCGTGGCAGTCCCGGTTGAGACTGGAATTCTAGAATCGCCCTGAACCGGAGCCGAGAGGCCCGGAAGTCGCTGGCCCTGGTACGTAGCTCCCTGGCCCGTCTCAGACAAGTGCTCGCAGGCATCCCGGAGTGGCGCCCGGGCAGGGTGATCCAAAATTCCAGAAAGCGACTCCAAAGAGGGGGTTCGCCGGGCTCGCCCTGCATGCCTCCAGGCGGAATTGGCCGACTTCGAGGTTGGTCGAGATTTTTCTGACCTCCGGTGCCCGATCCTCCTGGTTGTGGATCGCCTTGGACGGCGACGGATTGCAGGAGACACCATGCGGTCAACTGAGGCCTCAGCCAACTCGAACGGTCGCGATACTACGCAGGCGGTTGCACCTTCCCCCTACACCCTGCTGCGCCTCCCCGAAGTCTTGAGAATCCGCGGACGTTGTCGCAGTTCGCACTACACTGATATTCAGCACGGCCTCTTCACGCCCCCGGTATCCATCGGGGCCCGGTGCGTAGCTTGGCCCGCCTCCGAGGTTGAAGCGTTGAATCTCGCCCGGATTTCTGGATTCGACGAGGCCGGCATCCGGGACCTCGTGCGCCGGCTCGTTATCCAACGCAGCTCGGTTGCCTGACCCAAGTCAATACGAGTTCTCCAATTTCATCCAAGGGATGGATTCAACCTCCGAATTTGAGGTCTGGGATGGGTGTGAAACCTGAGAAATTGGTTTCACAGCACCCCGGCAGGGGCAGGCTGTGGACCAAGTTCTTAATAGAGCAAAGTCGGGCCCGCTTCATGCATCTCGAGTGGCGGCATTGACCCTGGCGGAACGCCTCGAAACAATCGGCCTCTTCCCAAGGCAAGTAAAAGCCCTGCGGTGTTGTGGATTACCGCTCGCTTCGGCTCCGGGTTCCCGCCCCATTCGATGCAATCTGCCCTTCTGCCCAGAATGCTTGCCTCGATGGCGCACCCGCACCCTTGCCACATGGAGCCCAAGGATCAAGCAGCTTCACGGTCCAGAAGGCGGGGCGGTCATGCTCGTGCTGACGACAGGTCGCCGGAGTGACCCCCTCCGCGAGCAAAAAACTCGACTGAAGGATTCAGTAACGAGGGTTTTCAGGAGTCGGGCCTGGCGAGGCCGTCAAGGTCACGGGAAGTCCTGCGGCTGTCTAGTCACACTTGAATTCACCCAAAAAGAGAATCGAGCCGCGGCCCCCCACCTTCACGTTCTCATGGTCGCGTCGAAGCTGGAGGAGGGGGTATCCGCCGCCATGTGGCTCCGGGAGTCCTGGCTCCACGATCACCCTGAATCGCGGCCAGATGGCCAATTTTTGGAATGCTGCCAGACCGCGCAGGATGCGCTCCGTTGGTTCAACTACTCGCTCAAGGGGGACCTCTTAGATCCCCGTTGGAACAACGAACGCCTGGAGGAGGCCGCAATCGCCTTGCTTAACTGCGGGTTCCGCCTTCGGGCCTTTGGGCGGCTGGCTCGGGCTCTTCAATGAACCCATCGCGCTCCTGAGGACAAAGAATCGCGCGGACCCCCGCGATCTCGAAGGTCGGCTTACTCAAATGTCACACAACCTGACATTCCAACGGCCACGGGACGCGACCGCCTCGTCAGTCTGGATTGTGATCAAGTTCAGTTCGAGGTTGTAGGCTCCCTGGCGTTTTGAGCACTCCGAGGTGTTTCCAAGTCAATCGACGCCAGGTCACTCAAATGAATCGAGGCCTCTGTTCGGTTCTTCATTAACCTGAATAAATCCAGAGCGCAAAACCGCTTCCTGAGCCGCCGGCGCCAGGGACGAATTCGAAAGGGCGACGAACTCGATCCACGATCAGCCCCGGAGCATCCATGAACACCACATGTCCCAACTGCCAGTCTCAGGACACCCAGGCCGTCCGCATGGTAATTGCCGCGGGCACCTCCACCGGCCTCGGCCACGGAGTCGCCATGGCCACCGGCGGCGCCGCCCTGGCGGAGTTTGCCACCACGTCGAAGACAGAGCTGGCGCGGAAGCTCGACCCCGGGCCGGCGCCCTCCATTGGCCTGCTCGAGTTTCTGGGCTGGGCCTTCATCCCCCTCGGGCTCTTCATCGGCTTCGTCATGGGGGCGAGCGGCGGCGCGGGGTGGGGTCTGGCCGGCCTGGGCCTCTTCCTGGCCGTGATCGGTCGCTCGGTCACCTCCGGCAAGAAGGCCGATTGGACCCAACGCAGCGCGGAGGCCGACCGCTCCTGGGTCTGCCTCCGCTGCGGGAAGGTGTGGGAGCCCCAGCTCTAGACGGCCGTAGGAGAACCCGAGGAGCTTCCCATCTTCCTGGGCTCGCCCAAGGCAGGGTTCCGGTCCTCGTGCCCCCCCACCCGTTCGGGACCACTTTGTCCCGGAGTCCGGGCCAATTTGTCCCCGGGTCCGGGACAAACCTGGCGTGTACTGGGACATGTATCCTGTGTTCGCAGTGAGCGCTTGAGTTCGGGTCGACAAATTGCAGGTGAATTACCACCCGGTTGGGGGCAACATTGGGGGCAACTACCCGGATGCACACGTCATTTATTATTGATATACAATAGTGTTGTAGTCCAAATTCGGAGGTCGCCACCTCCACCAGTCTCCGGGAGGGCTTTCGGGCCCTCCCGGGCTTTTTGTATGCTCCCCCTGGAGCGATCCCATGCCCCTCTTCGATTTCCAGTGCAGCGCCTGCGGCCAGGTCCGGGAGGTCCTGCTGCGGCCCGGCCAGGCGGACCCGGCCTCCTGCCCGGCCTGCGGCGGCGCGGTGACGCGCCTGGTGTCGGCGCCGGCGGACCTCAAGCGGCCGGACTCCTTCTTCCACAAGGACAATCCCAGCGACTCCCAGCTCGCCTCGAAGGGCCTCACGAAGTACGTGAACCGCGGCGACGGGACCTACGAGAAGGCCGCCGGCAGCGGACCCAGCGTGGTGAGCCGGGACAAGCTGCCCCTCTAGCGCGCCAGGAAGCGCCAGGGACGGGCCTGGTCGTCCGCCGTCGCGAAGCCGATGCCGACGCGGGGGCTGGCCTCGATGCGTTCCGGGGAAGGGCCTTCCCTCAGCTCCAGGCCGCCAGCCCGGAACAGGGCCGCGCCGTCGAAGCCGCGGTCCAGGGCCAGGGCCTGGCCCACCTTGCCGGGACCGGCGAGCAGCCCCTTCACGGGACGCGCCAGGCCCCGCCGGACGAGCACGGCCTCCAGGCCCGCCTCCACCTCGGCACCACGGATCAGCACCGCGGCGGCCTCGTCCACGGGGCCCGTGGACACGTTCAGCATCCAGTGCAGGCCGTAGCAGAGGTAGAGGTAGGCGTGGCCGCCGGGACCCCACATCACGGCGTTCCTCGCCGTGCGCCCGTGGCGGGCGTGGCTGGCGCTGTCCCCGGGGCCGGCGTAGGCCTCCACCTCGGTGATGCGCAGCACCACGCCGCCGTGGACCAGGCGCTGGCCGAGCAGCTCCCGGGCCACGGCCTCCACGGGCCGCCGGTAGAAGGAGGGCGGCAGCAGGGGCGCCGTCCTCACCCCAGGGACCCGTGGCAGGCCCGGCCCGCCACCACCGCGGCCTTCACCATGGCCTTCTCGGCGCGGTAGAGGAGGCGCGAGAGCACGCGGTCCGGGGCGTCCTCGACGCGGCCGGCGGGATCCGGGACGCGGGGATCCACCACCACGAGGTCCGCGGCGCTGCCCCCGTCGAGGGTGCCCGTCACGCCCTCGAGCCCCAGGGCCCGGGCGCCCCCGGCCGTGGCCAGGTGCAGGGCCTCCGCGGGCCGCAGGGGACGGTCCGCGTCGCTCCTGGCGTCCGCCCAACGCAGCTTGGAGGCGGTGCAGGCCATGGCCATCTCCTGCCACATCGACAGCGATGTCCCGGCGCCCACGTCGGTGCCCAGGCCCACGGCCAGGCCCTCGTCCAGCCAGCGCCGCAGGGGCATGATCCCGCTCGCCAGGAAGGCGTTGGAGGTGGGGCAGTGCACGAGGGAGGCCCCGGCGGCGCGGATGGCCGCGCGCTCCGCGCCGTCCAGGTGGATGCCGTGGCCAAGAAGCGTGCGCCGCTGGAGCAGGCCGTGGCGGGCGTAGGCGTCCGTGTAGTTCGCGGCCTCGGGGAAGAGCCGCGCCACCCAGGCCAGCTCCTCGCGGTTCTCGCTGAGATGGGTCTGGAGGAAGGCGCCGTGGCGCTCGGCGAGGGACCCTGCGCCCCGCATGAGCTCCGGCGAGCACATGGGCGCGAAGCGGGGCGCCAGGGCGTAGGAGAGCCGACCTCCCGCGGCGCCGTGCCAGCGGCGCAGGAGGGATCCGCTCTCGGACAGCGATGCCTCCGCCGTCTCCGTCAGCCCCTCCGGCGCGTGGCGGTCCATCATCACCTTGCCCATCACCGTCCGGAGGCCGCAGGCCTCCGCCACCTGGAACGCCGCGTCGGTGGCCTCGGCGTGGATCGTGCCGTAGACCACCGCGGTGGTGGTGCCCCAGGCCAGGGCGTCGGCGAAGAAGCGCTCCGCCGCGGGCTTCGCCGCCCGGGGGTCCGCGAAGCGCGCCTCGCTCGGGAAGATGTGGGTCTCCAGCCAGGGCAGCAGTTCGAGGCCGTCCATCGCCACCGCCTCGTACTGGGGCAGGTGGACGTGGAGGTCCATCAGCCCCGGCAGGATCCAGCAGGGGCGGAGGTCCCGCACCTCGGCGCCGGTGTGGCGCGGGGCCAGGTCCTCGCAGGGGCCGGCCTCCGCGATGCGCGCGCCGTCCAGCAGCAGCGCGCCGTCGGGGATGGACCTCAGGGCTCCGAAGACCGGGGCGTCGAGGAGGTGGGCGCGGAGGAGGAGCATGGCCTGAGCATTGTCCCTGAGGGAACGGGGCCCGTCACCGTCCCGTCGCGGCCGCAGGCGCCGGGACGGAGGCCGCGTCGTAGGCCTTCATCACCTCGTCCGCCAACAGGTCGCCGAGCTTCTGGTAGCCGGGCCCGGTGAGGTGCACGAGGTCGCGCTGGGCGAGGCCGGCCTTGCGCCACTTCAGGATGGCGCCGGGGCCGCCCATGGCGGTGCGGGCGTCCCAGTAGGCGCAGCCGGCGTCGCGGGCGGCCTGGCGCAGGAGGCCGGCGATCTGGGTGGCGCCGGCCTCCACGGCGGCCCGCTGTCGGGCGCGGCGGGCCAGGCGGTCCAGGGGCCCGACCACCAGGACGCAGGCGCCGGACTCCTCCTTCAAGCGCGCCAGCAGCG